>JAABUZ0100000347.1_pt1 | contig 118302 bp, 104 predicted proteins | sample 5562091 | NCBI WGS metagenome assembly JAABUZ01 (sample SAMN12813069, study PRJNA571459) | rock metagenome | isolation source: Antarctica rocks | place: Antarctica: Victoria Land, Linnaeus Terrace sud | collected 2015-12-21 | reverse complement strand
GCGCCCTCGGGTGATCGCGCCCACGATTGATCGCGCCCCTACATAAACAACTCGGACACCGACCTGCCGTCGTGTATCCTTCTAATTGTGCGTGCAAGCAGTTCCGCGACTGAGAGTATTGTCATGTTGGGAAGACGTTTGTCGTCGGGGAGCGGAATGGTGTCGGTGATGACAAGCTCTTTGATAGGGGCGTTGCGTAGACGCTCAATGGCGGGACCCGAGAAGACGCCGTGAGTGGCACAGCAGTAGATATCGCCTGCCCCTCGATCATGGACGATACGCACCGCTTGCGTGAGTGAACCGGCGGTGTCAATCTCATCATCGACGAGTAAGACGTTGCGACCCTGGACATTGCCAATGATCCCCATCGCCTCGGTATGTCCTTCGTTGCCCAGGCGACGCTTCTCTACGATAGCAAGGGGCGTGTCGAGCCTTTCGGCGATTTGACGCGCTTTCTTGGCAAACCCTTCGTCGGTGGCGACTACTGTGAGGTCGTCCAGTTTTTTCTGAGCAAAGTAATGCGCCTGGATGGTCTGTGCGGTCATTTCATCTACCGGTATGTTGAAGAAGCCTTGAATCTGTCCCGCATGCATATCCATCGTCAATACGCGGTTTGCTCCAGCGACGGTGATGCAGTCCGCGATGAGACGCGCGGTAATAGGCACACGAGGCTGGTCTTTCTTATCGGTGCGACCATAGGCGTAGTAGGGGATGACGGCGGTGATGCGAGTGGCAGAGGCACGCTTGAATGCGTCGATCATGATGAGCAATTCCATAATCGAGCAGTTAACCGGAGAACTGAAAGGTTGGACAAGGAAAACGTCATGTCCCCGCACATTGTCATTGATTTTGACAAATATATTCTCGTTGCTAAATTGAAAAACGTCTGCATTTCCCAATGGAACATGCAGATGCTTAGCTATCGCTGCTGCTAGCGGTCGGTTCGCATTCCCGCTAAAAATACTGAATTCGTCCAAGTCGCACCTCCAGTTTCAGAAATTATACCATAGAAATATGATATGCCTGCAGGCGATGTGCCACGTCGTGACGCATCGCCTGCAGGCATATCATGTCTATAATTAGCTCTTAATTCACCACACGTTTACGGAACGCCTGAATACCGATGGCGAGAAAGACGACAAAGGTTGCACTTAGTCCCAGGATTACCCAACCGAGCCAGAGCGTGGCGAGTACGTGGCCGTGGAACGTGGGAACCATCGCATAGCGCAAGCCCTCGGACGCATAGGTCAACGGATTGAAGAGGGTGACGATCTGAAACCACTTCAGCACTTCGAGCGATCCCCAGGGATACTGCACACATCCGGTAAAGAGAAGCGGAGTCAGGATGAGCGCAAACATGAGGCCGATCTGTTCTGGTTTCACGAGGGTCCCAATGGTCAAGCCGAGGGCTGCTCCAGCAAAGGCGGTAAGAAGCATCACGATGATAACAACTCCTACAGCATCGCCGCGAACCTGAAACTCGTCTCCTAAAATGAGGTAGGCCAGTGGGAAAATCACCGTTCCCGCGACAAGACCACGCATCGCTGCAAAGAGTACCTTTTCGATAGCGACAAAGCTCACAGGCAGCGGAGCCAGCAGGCGATCATCAATCTCACGCGCGAAGCCGAGATCAAGCACCATCGGCAAGGCCACGCCCTGAATGGCCGTTGTCACCACGGTCAAAGCGACGATGCCGGGGAGCAGCAGCGCACCAAAGCCATGCTGAGCAATACCTATTTTCGGCAAGACAGTGCCGAAGATGAAGAGGAAAAACAATGGTTGCAGTAAGACCTGTACCAGGAAGGTGATAAACTCGCGGCCCGTCACCGTTATATCGCGGCGCAGAATGGCCCAGAAGGCAGTAGCCGCGATAGCCATACGTCCCTGTTGACGCTTCACCTCGGCAGGCGGTGTCACAATCGGTTTTGTTGGTGCAGTAGTAGTCATTAGCGAAACTCCTTAGCGTAATTGCCTTCCAGTGAGGTGTATGAAAACATCTTCCAGGCTGGGCTTCACAACGCGTAGCTCGCGCAATTCCGCGCCCATTTGTGTCGTGGCTTGTGTCGCGCCAACGACAAGCGAAGCCGCATCCTCAGCATACAAGCGATACGTAATAGTCCCTGACTCATCTTCCTTGTCAGATGAAGCCTCTTCGACCTTTGTAGCATCGGTCATCTCGCGCAAGACGTTGAGCAGGTGTGCCCCAGGTTGTCCATCGCTTTGGCTGGCACTCGCGACAACGCGTTCGGGGACGCGTACTCGCATTTCAAGCCGAGTTCCGCCAGGAACACGCTTCTTGAGTTCCTCCGCCGTGTCAAGCACAAGCACGTGCCCGTGATCCATGATTGCTATGCGCTCACACAACTGGTCTGCCTCGTCCATATCGTGCGTGGTAAGCAAAATGGTAACACCTTGCGCATTGAGCGAACGTATGCGATCCCACAGGAAGAGGCGCGACTGCGGGTCCAGGCTATTCGTTGGCTCATCGAGCACCAGCACATCCGGCGAGTGCATCAGCGCGCGAGCCAGCATCAGGCGCTGTGCCATACCACCGGAGTAGCGGCGCACCACTTCTTTGCCTCGATTGCCCAGACCGAGTTCGTTCAGCAGAGTATCGGCTCGTGCTTCACGCTCGACGGATGGCACACCGTGATACATCGCGTGAAAGGTCAGGATTTCACGTGCACGTAAACTACGGTCGAGATTGCTCTGTTGCGGCACAACCGCGATACGCTGTTTCACGCCCATCGGGTCCGCAGCGACATCTATCCCCATCGTGCGAACCGTGCCACTCGTCGGAATCACGCCCGTCGTCAGGACGCCGATAGTCGTGGTCTTACCCGCACCATTCGGCCCCAACAGGCCAAAGATTTCGCCGCGCCGCACAGCGAAAGAGAGATCATCAACGGCATTCACCTTTGCCCCAGGATACTGCTTGACGAGGTGTTCTACCTCGATAGCATACTCTGCATTATTATTTGTTGCCATTATTATCCTCGCTAATTTCTGCTTCTATCTGTACCTGTAGGATCAGTTTTTAGAAGGCTCTCTCCCTTCCTCCTAAAAACCTATCCCCTAAAAGGCACCTTCCACAAGGAATACCGACTATATGTCGAGAACCTCTACCCCGTCGGGATCGCCGCCTCTGAGCACCTGGGCTACCGCCTCATATAACTCTGGCGGGACGTTGTACTCAAGCTCTTCTAAAGACGAGTATACTTCAAGGCGATATTCATTCTTATCGTTTGTCACGTTCATCCAATCGCCATATCCCCAATCTTCATTCGCCGGATTCGTCCAATCACCATATCCCCAACCTTTATTTGACCGTCGTTTGCGCTTACTCTTACTATCCGTCCAGTAGTTCCAGTTAGGCGTGTTTCTGATATAGACCGCCAAATTATTCTTAGGAGTCAGGTACACATTGTAAGATACCTTTCTCGTTTCGTTCTGCTCGAAGACACGGCCCTTTGCCAACAAGCGTCCCTGAAATCGTTTGTGAGAGTGTGCAATCTTGCCAACCTCGACCGTGATCTCCTCAAACCCGCTCACTTTCGCCTCCCGTGCCTCCACAAATTGCCGGAGAGCCTCGGCGATAGCCGCAGAGAGATTGCCTCCCGCCAGTGTTTGTGCCTGTTCAAACAGTGGAACGTCAGCGTCCGCTATGTAGATAGTCCTATTCGGCATACTGGGTACCTCCTTATGCATAGCTCCCTCCGTTTTGGTCTCTTAGAGAAACTGGTATACGTATACATATATGCAATATAACATATGTATACGTATATTGCAAGAGGGCAGGGCGAGGACAAGCCATCGCCCCTACTATACTCAGTTACACGCAATGCGCCTATAGTAGGGACGATGGCTTGTCCTCGCCTAACCGTTCTCTTCCCCTCCAACCTCAAATTGATCTATTTGACCTGCACCGCACTATCCACTACAATAGAAAGAAGAGTCACAGAGTGATGTTATGAGGAGGATCGATGCGTATTCGCAAAGTTGTGTTACCGATAGCTGGTCTCGGAACACGCGTGCTTCCGGCCAGCAAAGTTGTACCCAAAGAAATGCTCCCTCTCGTTGATAAGCCGACCGTACAATACCTGGTAGAAGAGGCGGTTGCCGCTGGCATCGAAGAGGTTATTCTAGTCATCAGTCGCAGCAAACGCAGTATAGAAGATCACTTTGATATATTCCCTGAACTGGAACACGTTCTTGAGCGCAAGGGCAAGCGCAAAGAGCTAGAAGAGCTTCGCCATGTACAGACGATGGCGAAGTACGTGTCTGTGCGCCAGTCAGAGCCGCTCGGTCTGGGCCATGCTATTCTGTGTGCCAAAGAACTGGTGGGCGATGAGCCATTCCTCGTCATGCTGGGCGATGAGTTGGTTGCGGCAGAGACGCCCTGCTTTCCACACATGATGGAGCTCTACGAGCAGTACGGAGGGTCGGTGCTTTCGCTCTTCACCTCGCCCCGTGAACAAATCTCTTCCTATGGTATCGTTTCGATACAAGAGCTTGAGCATGATATTGTCAAGGTGAAGCACCTCGTCGAGAAACCACGCATAGAAGAGGCACCTTCCGACCTGGCGGTAGCTGGTCGCTATCTCCTCACGCCGGATATCTTCGAGAAGCTAGAGCACACACCTCCTAGCAGACGCGGAGAGATTGAAATCACCGATGCACTTGACATGCAGGCTCAGGAGGGTCATTGCTACGGCCTACGGTTCGCAGGTGAACGCTATGATACGGGCAATCCACTTGGTCTCCTGACAACCAACATCGCCTACGCCCTTAAACGGCCTGATATCGCTCCCGCACTGCGCGAGTACATGCGGCAGGCGCTAGAAAAAATGTAGGGGCGCGATTGATCGCGCCCGTCTTCGCGGGCACATTGTCCAACGTGGGACGGGCGCGATCAATCGCGCCCCTACAGGACAGAAATAAATTCCATTATTTTGACGCCAAGAAAGAACAGTCTCACAGGCGTGTCAAGGCGGCATGAGGAGCATAAATGTGTTAGATGCCATCATCACTATTCATGGTTACAACTTTTTTCTGATATTCACTGCCGCTGTCATAGCAGGTATCTGGGGCCTCATTCTCTATTTCACCAGGCGTGAGGCGAATAGGCCCTGGCGCATCTCGCTTATCGTAGTCGCGATTTTAGGTGCAATTCAGGGATTGCTAGGCGTCATCCTGGTCTTATCGGGCCAGAAGCCAGGCGGGGGAGTAGGTACCTACTGGCTGCACTACGTCTATGGTGGCATCGTGGTATTCGCGCTTCCCATAGCGCTGACTTACACCACTAATGGCAAAAACAAACGTCTCGATATCTTGATCTACAGCATCGCCGTACTCATCCTGGCTGCCGCAAGTGTTCGCGGCTGGGTCACAGGACCCTCCTAGATCGTGCCCATATCTATGTTCGGAGAAATACATGCGAGCCTCTTTTATCCACGTCGCGGACACCCATCTCGGCTATGAGCAGTATGGTGTGCGTGAGCGTTTCAACGATTTTAGCCGTGCGTTCTGGAACATCGTTGACGATGCTATAGAGCGTCCTGTCGATTTCGTCGTCATTGCAGGCGACCTTTTCAACAAACGCGCCATCGACGCCATGACGCTCATTCACGCGATAGAAGGCTTCAAAAAGCTCAAAGATAGGAACATTCCAGTCATTGCGATAGAAGGCAATCACGACCGCAGCTACTACCGAGATGGCATCTCCTGGCTTCAGTTCTTATGCTACCAGGGCTACATTATTCTGCTCGCCCCCATTATGCAGGATGGCGCACCCGTTCTGGCACAATGGCAGCAAGACACGATGCGTGGATCACACGTTGATCTGTTGGGAGGACGCCTGCGCGTCTACGGTCTTCCCTGGCAGGGTGCCGCAACGTCTCGTAGCCTTGAAGGGATGGCACAGGCGATGACTGCTGCACGTGCCGAAGAGGATGCTGAGGGGGTCGAATACCGTCTCTTAATGATGCATACAGGTGTCGAGGGTATCGTTGCGCGTATCCAGGGACTTCCGACCATGGCGCAGTTTCAGCCATTGCGCGAATGCGTTGACTACCTCGCACTGGGTCACGTCCACAAACCCTACGAGTTCGACGGCTGGATGTATAACCCAGGCTCGACCGAAACCTGTGGCGCGGAAGAGTCGCAATGGGATTCGCGTGGTTATTATTATGTGCAGGTGGACACCGACGAACCGGATCGTATTGTAGACCTTAGCAAAAAAGAGCGTGTCCATCACGCTGAGCATCTCAGGAGCAAACGACGCCCCTTCATACGCTACGATCTGCGGGTAGATGGCATCAACGAGCCGGACGCGATCTATGCCCGCCTCGATGACTACTGCCGAGGCGAGGGACCTCGCTATCGGAACCATGACCAGCAGCCAGTGGTGCAGATACACCTCGTAGGTACGCTCGGCTTCGACGCAGGTTCGCTTGACCTGTCGCGCATGGAAGAGAGAGTTCGCGACGCCTTTCAACCGCTCTACGTGCGCGTTGACAACAACACCAATGACCAGGACTACGTTCCCGATGATGGCGAAATCGACGGGCGCGACCGCTCCGCGTGGCACGAACTGGAACGCCGCATCTTCGAGGAACTTGTTGCCCGCGACAACCGCTACCTCCCGGCCAAAGAGCAATGGAGCACTGTGCTATCCGACCTCAAGCAAATGGCGTTACACGAAGATGATCCCACACAGATAGCACAGTTTCTGAGAGAGAAACGAGCTGCGTTGTTAGGGTTGTGATGCATTTGAATGAAACAAAAATCGAGACCGTGTTCGTTTCTCCTATCCACTTTTGGAGTTTAGCATTCCATGTATCTCACCTTTAGAGTATAATGAAAAGAAGAGGTCAAAAGAGGTGACAACGAATTGAAAAAGCACTTCTATTACTTTCAACTGCTATGCACCAGGAAAGGAGACCCGAACCATGCCAACACCAATTAATCCTAGAGGAGAGGATAACCCGAGTACGTATTTTGTCGAAGATAGAAGCAATGATGCGGAGATGGTCCGCCTTATGATTCAAGATAACATGATTACCGAAGGCTTGGGCGGACCACTCTCAGAGCAACCTGATGTCACAGCTTTTCAACGCATACTTGATATTGGATGTGGTCCGGGCGGCTGGATTCTGGAAACTGCTACACTTTCTCCTCACGTATCGCTGGTCGGCATCGACATCAGTTGGAGAATGATCGAATACGCTCGTGCCTGTGCGCAAGCACAAAAGCTTACCAACAGGACCGAGTTTCGCGTCATGGATGCCCTCAGACCTCTCGAATTTCCCGATAACTCCTTTGATCTAGTGAGTACACGCATGAGTTCAAGTTTTATGCTTATAAAAGACTGGCCGCGGCTCCTCCAGGAGATGCTGCGTGTGACACGACCAGGCGGAATCGTGCGTGTGACGGATGTTGAAATGTGGCAAAGTAATAGCCCTGCCCATATGCGTCTCAGCGAGATGTTACAGTGTGCAGCCTACAAAGCTGGTCTTTGCATGGCTCCAGATATCTGGGGGTTTACACCTATTCTGTCCCAACTACTTACCGAGAGTGGGTGTCGTAACGTCCAGACAGAACCCCACACACTACAATTCATCGCTGGAACAGAGGCAGCTTACAACTTTTATCAGAACTTGCTGTTTTTCTTCCAAACGCTTCGACCGTTTATTCACAAATGGGAATGCGCCACTGAGGATTACGATGCTACGTATGAGCAAGCGATGATTGAACTACAGCAGAAAGATTTTCGAGGCCAGTGGAATTTTCTTATTGGGTGGGGAAGCAAGCCAGAATGACCAGGATAGGGCTGTTGATGTATAGATACTGGGTTGGATGTTAAGTTCTCAAGATGAGCCGATGCATCGGCTCATCTTGAGAACTTAACATCCAACCCAGTATCTACTAGCCTAAAAACTCCAACGCGGCACGCGTCAACACCTCGACCCCTATGGGGAGCGCGTCTTCGTCAACGTTGAAGCGAGGATGGTGATGCGGATACTTTGCCCCCTTCTGCTCATTATGCGCGCCCACGATGAAGTAGCAGCCAGGAACGGCATTGAGGAAGAAAGACATATCATCGCTGCCTGCCGTCATCACATCTTCACTACTATCGACTGCCTCCTCTCCGACGGCAGCGACCGCGGCCTTATGCACCACCTCAGTCATGGCGGGGTCGTTGGTACAGGGTGGACAACCGTCGAACCTCTCGATCTCACAACTCGCCCCCATCGCGACGGCAACACCGGTCGCAACCTCTTGAATGCGTCTTAGCAGCTTCTCTCGATGTTCTGGACTAAAGGAGCGCATCGTTCCCTGCATCACTGCTGTTTCGGGGATAATATTGAAAGCACTGCCTGCGTTGATCGTCCCAATCGTGATGACTGCGGGGCTGAATGGCGAGGTTTCGCGGCTGATCAGAGTTTGCAGCGTTGTGATAATAGATGCCGAGACAACAATGGGATCGACCGCACCATCCGGCATCGCGGCGTGTCCACCCTTGCCTCTAACAGTCAACACGAACCTATCTGCGCTGGCAAAGACCGTTCCCGCACGTACGCCGACGCGTCCGAGAGGATCATTGCTGATGAGATGCAAACCAATCACGCCATCGACGCCCTCCATCGCGCCTTCTTTCACCATTGGCTCGGCCCCACCGATCTTCTCCTCGGCTGGCTGGAAAATGAACTTTACATTCCCTTTTAGTTCGTCGCGACGCTTGCTCAAAATATCGGCAACTGCCAGTGCAATCGAGGTATGCCCATCATGTCCACAGGCATGCATTTTGCCATCAACCTGCGAACGATAGTCGATCTCGTTCAACTCGTGAATGGGCAGCGCATCCATATCGGCACGAATGGCAATGGTTTTAGCATTCGACGAAGTCGCGCCACCGCGCAGCATACCAACAACGCCTGTTTTAGCGATGCCCGTCTGCACCTCTAGCCCAAGTGAGCGCAGGCGCTGGGCCACGATACCGGAGGTGCGCACCTCCTCAAAAGCCAGTTCGGGATGCTCATGTAGATCGCGGCGCATCGCTACTAAATCAGGTACCAGCTCGTCAATCTCAGATTTCAAATTATCATAGGTACGGTCATCTTGCATGGTGGTAGCAACTCCATTCTAATCTAGTGGTCGTAAATACTGTCCTCTTTTTACCACAAATACGACATTCAATGAAACCACAACAGGATACCACGTTTGGACGTTGAGCGTAACAACCACAAGGGTTGCCATGCTCGACCCCATCTCGATTACACTTTTTTGCGGCATACTGTATAATCTTAACTTGGATGAGACTGACAACAAACATCCCGTTGTCTCTATGATTGGAGGGGAGAATGCGATGCAAAGCCAGAACGATATAAACTCTTATACATATACAGCCGCCATCTTTAAACGAATGCCTGTCGGTGTCGCACTTTTTGATATCCATGACTTTCGCCTACTCGCCGCCAATACTCGCTACGAGAGCTTTCTTGAACCTGAGTGGCAACAGGGGCGGGCAATAGGACATTCTTTTATAGAGTGGATGCCGAGTTGGCTTCCCAAGGAAGAAGCGGAATACCTTCTCAACATCTATCGATACGTGGTGGAGACCGGCACTCCTTACCAAACACATGAGCGGAGGGTTCAAGTTGCAGGAGAGGAAGAGAAGGACTCTTACTGGAGTTGGATTCTCGATCCAATATATGATGAGCAAGGGCAGATGGTCCAATTGCTCCTCACAGAGAACGACGTGACTTCTTATGTCTTAGCAAAGCAAAAGGCTGAGCAGGCTACGCGCGATGTAGAAGCGCAACGTGCTCGTCTCCATACCATTCTCGATCAGTTGCCCGAAGGCGTTATGCTAGTGGAGGCTGACGGGCACATCAGCTATACAAACTGCACAGCCGAATACCTTTTGGGTGTCCCTACGTCGCGCCAGGTGAACGAGCCGCTTCCTCGGGCTCCACTTGCCCATTCAGCGATGCATCTCGACGGTCGGCCTATCTCGCCAGAGGACTTCTTATTAAGTCGTGCACTACAGGGAGAGGACATCATTAGCAGAGAAACACTCATCAAGAGACCCAATGGCAGCACCATCATCGTGCTTACTTCCACAGTCCCCCTGCGCGACGAGCATGGTGATATTACAGGAGCCGTCAGCGTCTTCCGCGATATCACTGCACGTAAAAACATGGAGCAGCAGAAAAATCAATTCCTTTCTATTGCCAGCCATGAACTGCGCACTCCCATTACCACTCTTCAAGGGCTTGCCGAAATACTGCAATGGCATGTTTCACAAGGGCGAAGTTTGGATAACTCACGCAGTCTGCAAGCCATTGACGGTATTGCTGAACAGAGTCAACATCTTACGCGCCTGATTGGGGGGATGCTAGATATCTCTCGTTTAGAAAACGCTGAATTAGAGCTAGAGTTAGCCACTCATGATCTGATTGCTATGCTTAGCAAAGTGGTAGAAACGCAGGCGATAACAAACAAACGCTACCATATCCGGCTGGTGCTAGATGGAGTCCAGGCAACAGATAAACTCATGATGTGTGTTGACGAGCATCACATGGTGCACGTTTTGAACAACTTAATCAATAATGCCGTCAAGTATAGTTCTGCTGGCAGCGAGATTGAGGTAGGACTGCGTTACAGTTCGGAATCACCAGAAGAGGTCCTGATGTGGGTCAGGGATCATGGCATTGGTATTGCCTCTGAGGAGCTACCCCACATCTTCGAGCGTTTCCACCGAGCCAGGAACGTGGATCGTTCTATTAGCGGTTTGGGAATTGGACTCTATCTGGTTCACCAACGTGTGGTACTCCACGGCGGTCGTATCTGGGCAGAAAGTGCCGAGGGAGTTGGCTCCACCTTCTATGTACAACTGCCACTTGGGTCTCCACAAACATAATTCAGGTCTACATTTTCGCGGAACGTGTATATTACCTCATAACGTCAAGTGAAGCAGTAGTGCGACCCCTTGTGGCTCACTTCACGCCACTCATTCTCCATGACCCACCGCAGCGAGCCACAAGGGGTCGCGCTACTATCTGCTGAAGCACAAAAGGATGTTGCCCCTCTGTAGACGTGTAATAATGGACACCATTCATGAGTCAAGAACTGCTATCGAGACGTTTATGTATGTTACACATTGGCTGTTACATAAGGATTGTCACATTAGTAGGGAGACTTCTCGTGGGTCTCCTTCGCTCATTCATAGAGACCCACGAGAAGTCTCCCTACCATTTATAAATGTACTAAGATGGCTTTCTAATGCATAGTGTGTGCAACTCGTCCTTGTATCAGACGTATGTTATCTGAAGTGGGGTATAATACGGTTAATTAAGAGTGCTTTGGCCCTGAGTAGAGGTAAGATATATATGACATACAGACTGTTACATATAAGCCGTCATATGATGCGTTTGTTTATTATAGTAGGGTTGTTTTTTGCACTAATGCTCGTACAGACGAGCAAGACAACCTATGCTGATGGCGTTCCAGGAGGCAATATTTCCGATCCAGTGGTGCGTGCCGTTGACATCGCGAAGCCAGCAGTGGTGCGTATTATTACACAGGTGGAGGGCCACTTGACTGTTCGTTTTTCGTCTACGAGCAGTGTGACCTTTCCTCAGACGGGCAATCCCTACCCACTGCAATTGTCGGGAAGCGGCACCTTTATCAGTGCTCATGGCGAAATTCTGACGGCGGATCACGTTGTTAACCCGCCGCACGATTCAGAGCTGAGCCAGTATCTTGATCAACTGGCAGCGCAAGACGTAGCATCTTATATCAATCAGCATGCGCAACCAGGTGCGTCTCAGGTTACAAAAGGCCAGGTGGCTCTGCAGCTACAGACAGGGCAAATAGCATCAGACCCACAGTATGGCGCAACGGCGAGTGAGGCTTTTTTTAGTACCGCGTACACAGGTCCTCTGACCGCAACCAGTTTCCGAAGCTTACCACAGCAAAACTATGCGCGGGTTGATAGCATTGAGAAACAGAGTCCCGTCGATCAGAAGGATGTCGCAGTTATTCACGTTCCACTAAATGACACCGCTAGTGTGCAAATTGGCGACTCCTCTTCTGTACAACAGCAGGACGAACTGACGATTATTGGTTTTCCAGGCAATGGTGATGTCAGTAATAACCCGACCGATGTGCTTACGTCGTCTATTAACAAGATCATTGTAAGTTCAATCAAGACGACCGACAACGGTGCCCCAGTGCTTCAGGTAGGCGGCAATGTGGAGCAAGGTGATAGTGGTGGCCCCGCGCTAAACAGCAGCGGGAAGATTGTTGGTGTGGTGAGTTTCGGCATCTCGCACTCAAACTCCCCTGGCAGCACTAACTTCTTGCAGGCTAGTAGTAGTGCGCGCGAATTGGTGCAGTCTCTCAACCTGGATACAACACCGGGGTCTTTTCAGAAACAGTGGAGCCAGGCATTCGCGGATTATGCCTCGAATGCTCCTGGTCATTGGCACAAATCACAGTCGGAGTTTCAGCAGATACAGAACAACTACCCTCAGTTCAAGGCGGTCACGCCATACCTGGATTATGCACAGACGCAGGCTAAGAACGAAACGTCGTCACCAACACGTTCATCTGCTCCATCAACTTCTACACCCTCTACACCAGTTCCTATTCCTGCTCTAGCCTGGACAATTGGAGCGTTAACCTTGATTGCCTTTCTCGCATTGCTAATTGTTGGCGTAGGGCTAGTACGAGGCAGGAACAAGGTAGTGCCCGCGACGGCAGGAGTTCCAGGTGTCGCGCAGCCCCTGAACGCACCGCCTGTTCCAACAATGCAGCACCAGCAGGCCGGGCACTTTAATGCGTATAATTCAACACCAGCAGTATCGGCTCATGAAAGTAGTCTAACGGCTTTTGGTGCACCACCACAGTCGGGGACTATCCAGCCTTATCCAACATCATCAGCGAGACCACCATATACACCTGCACCACAATCGCAATCGGTACCAGCCGTGTCTCCTGATGCTTCTGGTATACTACGTCCGTGGCCTTGTGGACATATGAATCGCTCGAATGCGCGCTTCTGCAGCATATGTGGTGAACCTGCACCAGAGCCACCAACAACCGTACGACGCGTAGAACAATAGCAAAGGGATACTCTATGTTACATAAGAGATAATGAAGAATGGACTCGGTGAGGGCAAGCCCTCACCGAGTCCATTCTTCATTATCTCTTATGCTCCCATAATATTATAGCCTGCATCGACGAACATGATCTCGCCTGTGATAGCTCGCGCATAAGGGCTACAGAGGAAGAGGGCTGCATCCCCTACCTCGCTCTGTTCGATATTGCGACGCAGTGGCGCGACCTGCCCCATCTGTTCACGAAATGAGGTAAAGCCAGAAACGCCACGCGCGGCAAGCGTATTCAATGGGCCAGCAGAGATTGCATTGACACGAATGTTTTGCTCACCAAGCTCAAAAGCAAGATAGCGAACACTGCATTCTAAAGCGGCTTTGGCGACCGCCATTACATTATATTTGGGCATGACACGCTCACTCGCCATGTAGGTGAGAGTGAGGATACTCCCACCGCCTTGTGCCTGCATTAACGGTTTCGCTCGCTTCGCCATCGCTATCAATGAGTACGCGCTGATGTCGAGCGCCGTATGGAAACCTGCGCGTGTCGTCTCAGCGAAGGGATTTTCTAGCTCGCTTGGCGGTGCGTAGGCGACAGAGTGAATGAGAATGTCTAATTCGCCTTTGAAGATATCGCTCGCCTGTGCAAAGGCTGTGTCAAGTTGATCATCTTGCTGCACATCGCAGGGTATGACAGGTGTATTAGGAATCTTCGCCGCCAGGTCGCGCACATACTTTTCCATGCGTTCCTGGTAGGCCAAAATGATCTGCGCGCCTTCTGCAGCAAGTGACTGGGCAATGGCCCACCCGATAGAACGATGGTTGGCGACACCAAAAATAAGGGCTTTCTTGCCTTCTAACAAGGGCATTTATGCTCTCCTTTAATTGTAGAGTTATAGATGAGGAATGAAGACGCATGCATCCTCATTCCTCATCTATAACCATATGTTTTTACCGTTCAATAGGATAGCGACGACCCACCCAGCCATTCATCCCGTTTGCCAGATTATAGACCTTGTGCAGACCTGTCAGCAGCGCGATCTCTGAAGCCATGGCGCTGCGCTGACCCGATGCACAGACGAAGATCACATCCTCGTCCGGTGGCAGGTTCAAGTCTTGAAGTGCCTTGCCAAAGGAGTAGACGCCGCCAATTGTCACGAGGTCGGCCTCGGCGATGTGACCACGGTTCCACTCTTCTGGAGTACGCACGTCGATCACATGCGTACCCGAATCGATCATGCGTTTCGCATCGTCGGTTCCGATGGTAGTATAAGGTAACGCCTCGTCTTCATCTTCGTATGCCATTGCTCGACTCCTCAATACTATTCGTTATTGTTGTTGCTCGCTGTTGTATTGCTCTAACCAGATGCGTCCCAACATGGTGGAAGTAATCATATACTCATCGCCCACAAAGGACATAACCAGTAAGCCCTGATCTTCCATCTCGCGAAAGTCATCGGTAGTAAGGTAGTACTTGCGCAGTATGCGTGTCAGATCACTTTCAGGCAACTGTTTCCAGTCGCGTAGAACGCCGAGAACAGCGGCATATTTAGGGCTGCTGTCGTCAACTGCTCGCATACGTGTACTCCTCAAATTACTTTTCGGCAATCATCCCACGCTGGCCGTGTGGCAACGAGGGTGTAATGAATGAGACCCCTACGCGATCCTGCATTGCCGCATTATTTGGTTAAAAACCATCATTAGACCCCTACATGCATCCTTGTGTCGAAGTACATAATTAAATCCTTACTGGTTCCTATGGCATTCATTATATCCGCATACAAGACAACAGTGCAACGCCGCCGCAGAGTGCTGGTAGACGTTCGCACTTGAGTATGTTATAACGTCTGAGACAGCATGGTAAAGGAGGTAGAAGGCACAATGGTTGATTTCTCGACACAACGCATTCAGGCAAGTACAGTCATTCGTAACATTGGACAGCTAGTCACTGTCGCACAACAGCCTGTTCAAGGAGCAACAGGACTCTTACAGGTCCTTGAGCATGCAGCCTTAGCGGTGCATGAAGGCATCATCGTCTGGATAGGACCGGATGCCGCCACCGAACCACTCTTTTTACAAGATGCAAGTGTCGATGCCGATGGCATCACTCTTATCGATGCGCAAAAAGCGGTTATCACTCCAGGCTTCGTAGACTCGCATACTCATCTCGTCTTCGCAGGCGACCGCGCGGAAGAGTTTCATTTGAGGCGCAATGGCGTGAGTTATGGAGACCTTTTAGCACAAGGACGTGGCATTCTCACTACGATGAACGCCACGCGTAAGGCCGATACACATACACTATTAACACTTGCTCAAGCACGGCTGGATACGATGCGCGGCTATGGCACAACGACTGTTGAAGTCAAGACGGGTTACGGCCTGGATATCGTAACAGAAGAAGCATGTTTGAGAGTAGTCAACGAGCTAAACGCACTTGAGGCCGACGCAATAGAGCATAATAACAGATTGCGTATTATTCCAACCTTTCTCGGTGCGCATAGCGTTCCTCCTGAGTATAGAGAGAGACGGGTTGAATATGTTGATCTTGTTGTGAACAAAATGCTTCCCTCGTTCGTAAGCCTTGCACGTTTCTGCGATGTGTTTTGTGAGCGTGAAGCGTTTACACTGGAAGAGAGTCGGCGTATACTCACAAGAGCGAAAGAGCTAGGCTATCAACTCAAGCTTCATGCCGATCAGCTCAGTCCGTCTGGGGGTGCGCAGCTCGCGGCAGAACTGGGCGCGGTTTCAGCCGACCATCTTGACCATGCCAGCAATGCCGACCTGGACGCTATGCGCGAAGCTGATGTCGTCGCAACCCTCCTACCTGGCTGCTCCTACACTCTACGTAGTCCTTATCCACTGGCGCGGCGCTATCTTGATCGCGGCCTCACTGTGGCATTAGCGACAGACTTCAACCCGGGTACTTCTTACTGTGAAAACATGCAGATGATACTCGGCCTGGCAATGTCGGCCATGGGAATGACACTCGAAGAGGCGCTGACCGCCGCGACAATCTCCGGTGCAAAAGCGCTGGCACTACAGGACTCAATTGGCAGCGTCGAGATCGGCAAGCGCTGTGAACTTGCTATCTGGTCAATAAGCGACTATCATGAAATTGGCTACCACTTTGGCGTGAACCTTGTGAAATCAGTAGTGGTGCAATGCTAGCTGCTGATTGCCTGAGAGGAATGTTTCACGTGAAACATTTGCATGTATCCCTGAATTGTAACATGTAATGAGCCCCCTACAATGGCTTCTCTGTTACCGAATGTTTCACGTGAAACATTGTTTTTTCGATAGAAGGGCTATCAATGGAAGCTTCTCGCGGACAACAGACCGCTATCAATAAAAATATTTTTGTTGTCGATCTGCTCACCACCCTTCAGAAGGATCGCTTCAGTCCGTTGGCCTGGCGGCGTTTTATACAACGATCCTGGAATATGTCATGCGAGACAGCAAATGTCAATCCTTCCTTGAAGCATTCATGGGTGCGTATAACGATGCTGATGAGTGTTTTAATGGTAGGAATGTGCGCCGCGGTATACGTCTTTGAAGGTGGAAATGTTGCGCTGCGTCTTCTTCCTGGCTTCGTATTTTGTGTAGCCTGGCAGCAGAGTGATCTCTTCTGGCACCTGGGCTTAAATCGACAGGCGCAGACGGGAAAGCTGTTGCAAAAGGTTGGTGCCGCTAATATATTGACAGGGCTGCGAGGATTGGCGGCATCTTTTCTCCTGAGCAGGCTCATTAGTGGCTTGACTACGCCTGTGTGGTTAGCGTTGCTAGTATTTCTTGTTGGAGTCGTAACCGATATCCTGGATGGACTGGTCGCACGATATACGAAGATGCAGAGCAAGCTTGGACAAATCGCTGATGGCGAAGCTGATTTTTGTCTCTATCTTACGCTCAGTAGTATTCTTGTTCAGAACGATATTCTTCCTCTATGGCTCGGTGCTATGCTGGTGTTACGCTTTTTTGTTCCTCTGCTAGCTGCATTAATCAGTTATTTTTTGTTCACGCATCCAGTATGTTTCGGCTCAACAGTGTGGGGAAAATATGCTGGTTTGGCGCAGTGTCTTTACTTCTTTGTATTGCTGGCACCGCCTCAATTTGCATGTATCACACGCTTCGTGAGTTTGCCGCTGCTTATCGTAACATTGATGTTGGTAGTAGTGGCACCTGCAGCGCAAATCGTGACGAATGTACATGGAAGATAAGAGGTATGACTTGAGGCGGTGAACCTCAAAGCATACCCCTCTCTTATCTTCCATGTTAGAATGTGGGCAATGACGCCCAGAAAGGAAACTTCTATGGAGAAGATCGCATCTATACAACAGCAAGCTGCTCATGTCACCATTAATGGTCAAGCACTCACAAGCGGTGAAGTTCTCGCCGTCGCTCGCCATTATGCACGGGTTACGCTTGGTGACAACTCTATCTCTCGCATCAGGGCTGCTCGGTCGGTGATCGACACGATTGCGGCTGAGGGTCAGAAGGTTTATGGAGTCACGACGGGATTTGGGCATTTGAGCAGTGTCCGTATTCAGCGGGAGCAACTGGTAGACCTTCAGCACAATTTGTTGCGCAGTCATGCGGCAGGTGTGGGCGAACCCCTCGGTGAAGAAGTGACACGCGGTATGATGCTTTTACTGGCTGCGAGCCTTGGACGAGGTCATTCAGGTGTACGTGTCGAGATTGTGCAGATACTTATCGCGCTTCTCAATGCGCAGGTTCACCCAGTTATTCCTTCAAGAGGATCTGTTGGGGCAAGTGGTGATCTCGCACCATTAGCACATCTCGGGCTGGTACTTGTCGGTGAAGGTGAAGCAGTATATAAGGGCCAACGTTACACCGGAGTGGAAGCGTTGAGACTGGTGGGAATCGAGCCGCTACACCTGCAGGCAAAAGAGGGTCTGGCACTCATTAACGGTACGCATCTGATGGAAGCGATTGCGGTCCTGGCCCTGGAAGATGCAAACACGTTAGTATGGACGGCTGAGGTCGCCTGCGCAATGAGCCTTGAGGGCTTACTGGGCAGTCATGTTCCTCTGGACGCGCGTATTCATAAGCGACGTGGACAACAGGGACAACAGGTTAGTGCCGCTCATCTACGCATGCTAGTACGTCATAGTACAATCAACAAGAGCCATGAGGATTGTCCGCGCGTGCAGGACCCATATACACTGCGCTGTGCTCCTCAGGTTTTTGGAGCTATTCGCGACGTGATGGACTACTGTACTGGTATCTTTGAGCGTGAACTGGATGCTGTCACGGATAATCCGCTTGTCTTTCCTGAAGATGGTGATGTAATCAGTGGCGGTAACTTCCATGGTCAACCATTGGCGCTGGCGCTGGATATGCTGGCGATTGGGCTGGCACAACTGGCAAGCTTCTCCGAGCGGCGCGTCTACGATCTGATGGGACCGCATGAATGGGATAAAGGCGGTGCGCCACTTTTTCTAACGCCCAATCCAGGACTCAACTCTGGTTTTATGATCACACAATATGCAGCGGCAGCCCTTGTGAACGAAATCAAAATACTGGCTCATCCTGCCAGTATCGACTCCATCCCGACCTCAGCAGGCATGGAAGATTTCGTCAGTATGGGCGTTACCAGTGCTCACAAACTGCTGCGCGTGCTTGAACACACTCAGCAAATCGTCGCCATCGAACTGATGTGCGCTGCCCAGATGCTAGAGTTCCGTAAGCCACTTAAGCCAGGTGTGGGTGTACAGCGTGCATATGAGCGAGTGCGAGAGCTTGTGCCGAAACTGGAGAATGACCGTGTGCTGGCACCGGATATGGCGACAATGGCAAGGGCGGTGAAAGACGGTCTGTTTGTTGATGATGAAATGTAGTGGCGACCGCGAGGGTCGCCATGCTCACTCACATTTCATCTATATCAAAAATCAATGTTTCACGTGAAACATGTGAATAGTATGCGCTCATGTTTCACGTGAACCTTAGCGCATAATCTCACCACCATCTAGAAGAATGATCTGACCTGTAATATATGAGGCGGAAGCAGAGGCTAAAAAAAGAGCCGTTCCCAGGACATCTTCCGCCATCCCCCAACGTCTCATCGGGACATCCCGAATCATCCTTTGGCGCGTTGTCTCCGAAAGACTTTTAGACCAATCGTTTTCAATCCAGCCAGGAGCAATGCAATTGACGCGAATGCGCGGCGCGTATTCTACAGCCAGACAGCGTGTTAGTGATGTAACTGCACCTTTGCTCATAGCATACAACTGGTTTGTCAAACCAGGTGCGCCAGATAGTGCACCATTCCAACCAATATTGAGGATGCAGCCATTCTCACGTACATACGGCTCAACCTTGCGACAGCATTGCCATGCGCCCATCACATCCACCGCCATTACGCGCTCGAAGACCTCAACCTCGCTCATACCCTTTGTCTCTTTCGAGTTAGCGCTGGCTCCAGCGTTGTTAACCCATACATCGATAGGACCGAGAGTGTAATGGGCTTCAGTAACGAGGCGGGCTATCTCCTCTGGTTGACTTATATCAGCTTGTGCTAATGCTGCGCGGCCACCTGACGACTCAATTTGATGAACTACGTCTTCAGCATCCTGGCGCGAGTGGGCGTAGTGGACGAGTACACTTGCTCCTTGTTTAGCAAAACCAAGAGCAAGTGTACGACCTATTCCGCGTCCCGCACCCGTAATGACGACTGTTTTATGCTGGAACATAGGCATATCTCCATGAATGTTTCACGTGAAACACTGCGTTTAATTCTTACGCGTTATTATACGATGAATTTGAGCATGGGCATCCTGATTCTACAAAAAACTGGAGCCACTTGGTGGAACTGCTCATCTTTGTTGACTTGCCGCCCCTCATGCCATGTGCTACACTTTAAGGGTAAAGCAAGTCAACGCGGACTATGCTGCTAAAAGATACGCCATGATGAGCGTATATGAAGGGAGATTCTCCGGTGATTAGCCACAAACTTTCTGTGGACTTGCCCACTACTTCCGCCTCTGCAATACAGGAACAACGCACCCTACTCAGACAACTACGTAGCGATATCCTAAAACGTTATCGACCACATATTCAAGAAGGTGCTGGGCCCATTCGCGTTATGGCGCGAATAGTGGCAGAGCTTGAGCGCGAGTGTCGAGCACATCATATAGCTGATGATATTATTCAATCTGAAATTGTCAATCGTACCATAGGTGACATTAATCTACGGCTTGTTACAGAATATGAAGGCGCTCCTGGCGGTTCAGGCGATTATCGTCTTCTTGCCGATGAAGTAGGGATTGCGCTCCCTGGTGAGCAGTTAGAGGGCTACACCGCGACGGGTGCAACCTATCTCTGGCTGCGTAACCAGATGATGGAATGCGAACGGCTCTTGCTGGCACGTGGTTTCGATCCACGCATCTATGACATTTATGGTATCGGTAATCCCATTCTGCGCGAATGGTTGGCACAGGAGATGCAGCAGTGGCTGCTCCTAATTCCAAAAGAACAGGTTGCCGCAAGTCTGGGCGCGATGGACGGTATCGACAAGGTCTTGCGCGGCCTACGCCTCATGTATAGAGAGCGCGACATTCATGAGGTCGCGGTTCTCTTTCCTGCGCCCGGCTTTGGTGTACCAGAATGGCAGGCGCGGTCTTATGGCTACCGCCTTCACCATTTCCACACATTACCGGAAAACCACTTCAAACTGACTGCTGAGCAGCTCGACTCAATGCTTCAACAACATCAGGACATCCACGTACTCTACCTCACGATAACCAACAATCCTACAGCCTTTGCTTATACAGCAGAGGAATTGACGAATATTCACGCGATACTAAGAAAATATCGTGGTGTGGGACGCGACATCTTTATCCTCGCGGACCTCGCATATATAGGGACGGGCAAACCAGAAGAGGATCGAGCGAGGATGGCGACATTCTCTGAACCAGATGTGTTGCAGCACACCATTTTTATCAGCAGTTTCTCGAAGACGCACACCCTTACAGGTGAACGCTTCGGTTGGGTAACAGCAGGAGATCCTGCGATAGCATCTGCTCTTGCCCCCTGTTGGACGAACACTATGGCCTCACTTCCTGGAGAGTGGCAACTGCGCTTCATGGCATACATGCGTCTTATAGAGGCACGCCCGTGGCTCTCTGAAAAGTTGAGGGCCTTTTATCGCCTGCGTCGTCAGCGCTTCATAGAGCAGTTGCGCCGTATAGACGAGGAACAGCATCTCTTTAAAGACATCTACATCGACGACGATGCAACCGTATATAACTGGAGCCGATTGCAGCCAGAAGAGGATGCATTCTCGCTTTTCGAGAAGACGGGCATTGCAGGAGTGCCCGGTTCCGGCTTTGGCTACACCGACGACTATATCCGTTTCTCGATAGGCTTCATTCCCGTTCCAAGGCTTGATAGTTCAATCAGCAGATGATACCCTGTAGGTGATGAGAGCAGGAAGAGACAATTGCAGGGCAGGGACAAGCCTATACCGCGTCGCCAAAGGCGACAATCGTGTATAGTAGGAGCGATCCCTTGTGGTCGCCCTGTATAGAGGTTCTCTCAATTCATCATCATGTTTCACGTGAAACATTGGAAGTCTACGAATATAATGTAAGTGATAGGAGTAAAAAAACATGGCTATTCGCGTAGGCATTAATGGCTTTGGACGTATTGGTCGCCAGTCGATGAAGGCGATGCTTGAGCGGTATCCACGGGATATCGAAGTGGTCGCCATCAATGATCTCACCGACACGAAGACGAATGCGCACCTTTTGAAATATGACTCCACCTATGGACGTTTCCCTGGCGAGGTCGAGGCAACACCAGAGGCCCTTATTGTCAATGGTCACAGCATCAAGGTTATTTCACAGCGTGACCCTGCACAAATTCCCTGGGGCGATCTCGGGGTGCAGCTTGTCATCGAGTCAACGGGCTTTTTTACCGATGCCGATAAGGCTGCGGCACATTTACAGGGCGGCGCTAAGAAAGTCATTATTTCCGCACCTGCAAAGGGTGAAGACAAGACTATTGTGCTGGGCGTCAACGATGATACGTACGATCCTGCTAAGCATAACATTATCTCTAACGCCTCCTGTACCACCAACTGTCTTGCACCTACAGCGAAGGTCCTCAATGACACTTTTGGCATCGAATACGGCCTGATGAACACCATCCACTCATACACCAACGATCAACGCATTCTCGACCAGGTACATAATGACCTGCGCCGCGCGCGTACTGCTGGTGCGAACATCATTCCTACTTCTACCGGTGCTGCCCGCGCACTTGCCCTCGTCATCCCCGAGTTGAAGGGCCGCTTTGATGGTATGTCGCTCCGGGTTCCCACTGTGACCGTCTCCGTCGTGGACTTTGTAGCGACGGTGCGTAAAGAGGCGTCAAAGGATTCCGTCAATGCCGCATTCAAGGAGGCTGCCTCCGGTCCACTCAAGGGTATTCTCGATATTAACGAAGAGCCGCTGGTCTCTACTGATTATCGTGGCGACTCACACTCGTCTATCGTGGATGGGCTTTCGACGATGGTACTTGGCGGAAACATGGTCAAGGTAATCGCCTGGTATGACAATGAGTGGGGCTATTCTAGTCGCGTCGCCGATCTTGCAAATTTCGTTGGGCAAAAGAGTTTCTAAAGGAACTTTTGATGAACAAGAAAACAGTACGCGATATCGACGTTGCAGGGAAGCGAGCGTTGATTCGCGTTGATTTCAATGTACCTCTGGATGAAGAGCAACACATTACCGACGACACACGTATTGTTGCAGCTCTTCCTACTATCATCTATCTTCTCGATAAGGGAGCTTCGGTCGTGCTCATGTCACATCTAGGCCGACCAGATGGCAAGGCCGTTGAGAAACTGCGCATGGCACCAATTGCGCAACGTTTAAGCGAGCTGCTGCATCAGCCAGTTCAGACAGCTAAGGATAGTATCGGGCCAGAGGTGGAGGCACAGGCGAAGGCACTTCAACCAGGTCATGTCCTGCTCCTGGAGAATTTGCGCTTCCATAAGGAGGAAGAGAAGAACGATTCAGCGTTCGCACAACAACTTGCCTCTCTTGGGGAGATCTATGTCAATGACGCCTTCGGCACGGCCCATCGTGCACATGCATCGACGGAAGGTGTTGCACATATCCTCCCCGGTGCTGCAGGTTTTCTAATGGAGAAAGAATTAAACTTCCTGGGCGCGGCATTGGAGAACCCGAAGCGGCCTTTTGCCGCCATCATTGGCGGTGCGAAGGTTTCCGATAAGATCGCAGTGCTGGTGCGGCTCATCGAGATCGCGGATATTCTCTTGATCGGCGGTGGTATGGCGAACACGTTCCTCGCAGCCGAGAGCTACGAGATCGGCGAATCGCTGTTTGAGGAGAGCAAGCTAGACGCGGCTCGCGAACTTATCTCGCAGGCACACCAGCACAATACTGTACTGCACCTTCCCTCGGACGTCGTCATCGCGGATCGCGTCGCGCCGGATGCCATTTACAAAACCGTGACCTGCTATCAGGTTCCAAAACAGGGATGGCGCATCGCCGATATTGGATCGGCTACCGTCGCCAACTTCCGAGAGTCGCTCGAAGCGGCCAACACGATTCTGTGGAATGGCACACTTGGCATCGCGGAAATACCCGAATTCGCCGAAGGCACCAACGCCACAATACGGATATTAGTAGACCGGACTCAGGAGGGCGCAACTACCATCGTTGGCGGTGGTGACTCCGCAGCGGCGGTTGAACATGCTGGTGCAGCAGACAAAATGACGCACGTTTCAACAGGTGGTGGAGCCTCACTTGAGTTCTTGGAGGGTCGTACACTTCCAGGCGTTGCAGCGTTACAGGATACGTAATAATTTATTGTGATGTTTGCCTGCTGAAATGGTCGCAGGCCATTTCAGCAGGCAAACATCACAATGTATATGTGGAGGAATAATTATGGCATCCGCTCGTGCCCAGCTCATCGCGGGCAATTGGAAAATGAATTATGGGCCGAAAGAGGCGACTAACTTTGCCACAGAGATTTTGCCTAAATTAGCACAGGTGATGGGCAATGATAACAATATGCTATGCATTCTCTGTCCTCCTGCAATCTCCTTGAGTGCGGTACGAGATGTCATGAATGGCTTACAGCCGTCCCTACCCGGCACTATCGAACTGGGCGCGCAGAATATGTACTTTGAGGAGAGGGGTGCCTTCACAGGTGAGATATCACCGTCGATGCTACATGAGTTGTGCAGCAGCGTCATCCTCGGTCACTCGGAGCGTCGTATGTACTTTGGCGAGACCGACGAACTGGTCAATAAAAAAGTGCAAGCAGCCCTTCAGAACAACTTACGCCCGATTGTCTGTATCGGCGAAAACCAGGAACAGCACGAGTCAGGTCAGACGGAGCAGGTGATCCGCACTCAGGTGCAGCGGAGCCTATCCAATCTTCCCAAAGAGCAGGCCAGCAGGGTAGTGATAGCCTACGAACCAATCTGGGCCATCGGCAGTGGGAAGGCAGCAACAGGGCAAGATGCAGGTAAGGTTGCGCAACTCATTCGACAACTTTACGGTAGTATGTATGGCAAAGATGAATCTGAGGCAATACACGTTTTATATGGTGGAAGCGTCACATCAGAAAACATCAACGACTGTATGTCTAGCTCCACTATGGATGGCGCGCTTGTTGGAGGTGCGAGTATCAAGCCTGATTTTGTCGAGATTGTGCGTAAAAGAGTAGGGATAATGGGATAGCCATATATGACAGTGAAAATGTAACACTAGATTTGTTACATTTTCACTGTCATATACCGCTATCGTTTTCTATTTCATTTCTTATTGAATGTCTCATTGAAGACATGTCTGGGCACGATTGCGATTCATAAGGAGGTTTTACATGGAACATAATTTTATTACAACCGCGTTTGAACTCCCTGGTTACTCCATCGCTCGCAACTACGGAATGGTACGTGGGATCGTCGTTCGTTCGCGCAGTGTAGTAGGGCAAATTGGTGCCGCCTTTCAACAGCTTGCAGGTGGTGATATCACGCTCTACACGGAACTGTGCGAGAACTCACGGCGTGATGCCTATGAACTGATGATACAACATGCACAACAGTTGGGTGCAAATGCTGTAATTGGTGTGCGCTACGATACCACCGAGCTTATGCAGGGTATTACTGAGGTGTTGTGCTACGGTACCGCTGTCGGTGTAGTTTCTGCTCAGCAGTAAAAGCGCATGTGAAAAAGGAGATGACTTCGACTTAGTAATATTCAGCTTTTTATAGAGTAGCGCGCGCCAGGAACGTCTCGCGTGGTATATTCACCTGCATTGCCTCACATTTTTCCATGAAAGTGGGATAGAAACCACTTGGCTCAAATATTCCTTTTCGAGTTGATGCAGTATCCTTGTCAGCAGCACGATAGTGAAAGAGGCTTTGTACTTTAAGGGGATCGCCATCAGCATATTGGATTTCTGCGATATTCGTTATCTTCTGTTCAGGCGACAAGGAGACGACTATATTCAGAGATTGTGCGATTTGTGTACGTATTAGCGCTGATGTAGTAGGCGTAATCTGTGTACTGCCTGCCAGACAAAGCGTCTCAAAACGCGTCAGACAGTCTTTTACGTTGTGTGCGTACATCGTCATCATACTACCATCAAGTCCACTGTACATGGCTTGTAGCAATTCTGTGGCCTCGTTACCGCGACACTCACCAACGATGATACGGCTGGCCTGCATACGCTGAGCGTGTATGAGCAGGTCGCGCAGCGTAACCTGCTCAGTTGTGTCGGAGCCAGTTCGTTGAGTCAGTAATCCAACGACCTGCGATTGTTTCAGCCGCAACTCTGCTACTTCTTCAATAGTGACTATGCGCTCACGCTCTGGAATGGCGGCACAGAGTGCGTTTAAGAGTGTTGTCCTACCGGAACCCACGTGTCCACAGGCGATGATGTTCAGGCGTGCCTGGACACAGGCAAGCAATACGTCCGCCATTGCCTGACTCATCCAACCCTGTTCTACAAGTTCATTCATGGTAAGCATCTTTTTCGTACTCTTACGAATAGTCAATGCCGGGCCATTTACTGCACTTGGTGGCATAGCCACAGTGAGAAAGGACCCATCGGGAAGCCGCACGTCGGTCAAAGGGCTATGGGTAGGCATGGACTGACCAGCAGAGCGCAGAAGACGTTCAATGACACATACCATATGTTGTTCGTCTATGAAGCTATAGGGTGTTTCCTGTATCTGTCCGTTACGCTCAATATAAATACGTTTAGGACTGAGAGCAGTCACAATAGAAATACTTTTGTCTTGTAAGAGTGAGTCGAGTGGTCCATAGCGACGCTCCAATTTTCGTCTGTTTAATTTGATTGTTTTATCTGTGTCTTCTAGCAACTCTTCAGAAGGAGCATCTTCCGTATTTTGTTTGACAAGAGAGGAGCTGAACATCGAGAGTGGCATTGTCGGCAACTCTTCATAATGCACGGTATGTGCCTGAGCGTGCGTCCTGGACGTAGGACTAGCATCATTGAGCCATGCATCCTCTGCATACTCTTGTTTTTCTAAAGTGTTACGCATATTATGTTTTATCTGTGTCCTCGACCGAGCCGAAGGTACAATATAATTTCTAGATTGCATATGGTACTCCCTCACCAGCAACTATATATCTTGCTTCCCTTCCAGTATAGCCATTGCGCAATAGGACTAAGTTCTTAATAGACAAAAAAAGAGGTGCACAAGGAGCAGCGCTCCTTGTGCACCTCTTTTTTTGTCTATTAAGAACTTAGTCCAGGTAATCTTTCAGCTTGCGGCTGCGGCTTGGATGGCGCAGTTTACGCAGGGCCTTGGCCTCGATTTGGCGAATACGCTCGCGGGTAACGTGGAACTCTTTGCCCACCTCTTCCAGCGTGCGGCTTCGTCCGTCGTCGAGTCCAAAGCGCAGCTGTAGCACCTTGCGCTCACGCTCGGTCAGGCTGTCCAGGACATCCTCGACCTGCTCTTTGAGCAACTGATGGCTTGCGGCCTCGGCGGGTGCCAGGGCGGTGTGATCTTCAATGAAGTCACCCAGATGACTATCATCCTCTTCGCCAATAGGCGTTTCGAGGCTAACCGGCTCCTGGCTGACCTTGATGATCTCGCGCACCTTCTCCGCACTGATCTCCATCTGCTCAGCGATCTCCTCGGACGTAGGTTCACGGCCCAGGTCCTGCAGCAGGCGACGACTGATGCGAATCAGGCGGTTGATCGTCTCGACCATATGGACCGGAATGCGGATTGTACGTGCCTGGTCCGCGATAGCACGCGTGATTGCCTGGCGAATCCACCAGGTCGCATACGTGCTGAACTTGTAGCCCTTGGTGTAGTCGAACTTCTCGACCGCACGGATCAAGCCGATATTCCCCTCCTGGATCAGGTCTAGCAGGCTCATACCGCGTCCAATGTACTTTTTAGCCACGCTGACAACGAGGCGCAGATTAGCCTCGGTCAAGCGGCGTTGTGCCTCTTCACCGTCTTCGATATAGCGACGATTGGGTACACTCTTGTGCTGCTCTGCCTTGAGACGCTCGACTTTGCCGCGCTCCATGCGTTGCGCCAACCGTACCTCTTCCTCTGCTGAGAGCAGGGGCACACGACCGATCTCGCGCAGGTACATGCGCACGGGATCATCCAGGCTACTTTCCAGGTCAGCGACCACGATGCCGAAACCGTCTTGCAGCTCTTCCCACTTGGGATCAGCCGTCACCTCTGCTATCACTTCCACATCCTCCGGTCCCGGTTCCCAGTCTACTGGTGGATCTTTGGTTGGGTCCAGGGCGTCCATAGGCTCTTCGTCCTGTAGCTTAAACAGGTCAAATGACTCATTCTCATCTGCGGCAGTTCCGAGACTGCCGCTGGTTGCGACATGAGCATGATGACCTACGTCATCAACACCAAAAACATGTCCATTATTTAACATCGACTCATTAAAACGTTCTAATGAAAACACGTTGCGCAGAGGTTCTGCGTTTTTCATTCCACCCGCCATACTCCGCTCATCATGTACAACTCGATCCATCACATCTTGTTTCCGATTCACCATTCTGGCATCCCCCTTCAGAAAACAGGCTCACTACGATAAACGAATAAAAAAGGGAGAAATCCTGTCTTCCAATCCTACTTGGTAAAATGATTCCGCTTACTGGCTTGTTTAATTTATCTGGCTATCACATCATCTACACCTGGCTCAGACGCTATCCCTGAAGATGCGTTGCCGAGTCGATTGTTCGTACCTGCTGATGCACTTCTATCAGCCGCTGCTGAAGCTGCCGTACTCCAGTGTTATCGCCAGAATCGACTGCTTCCCACAAAAGATATTGTAGTTCCGTATTCAATTGTACGAGCCGCGTTCGCTTGAGCCGGGTGGCACATTGGACAGCCGATTTGACCTGTCCTGCCCCATCTAGCGGGGACCTCGACTCAACGGACTGCTGTGCTCTTGCGATTGTTTTTAGCAACGCTGAAGGCACAAATTGTTCTAAGGATTGATATGAGGGGGAAGAACCACGTGAATACAAAGAGTTGAGAATGCGGTACAACTCTCGCGTGTCTGTCCCAGCAAAGTCACCATCGTGTATTATACCACAAATATACGGACTTAACCCAGGATTTTGCAAGAGTAGCCCAATCAGGTAGTCCTCCCATTGTAGCTTATCAGCCTTACTCTTGTCAATACTAACGAATGGAACCTTCTGATTAGTAACATTCTTGTCTTGTTTCTGGGACTCTTCTCCCTGTTGGTCACTAAGCCATTCAGGTTCTTTCGCTTCTTGCTTCGCCGCCTGTGCTCGATACGGTCTAGTAGGATCAGAAAACGCGGCTCTTACACTACTAGATGACTGCTTTTTCCGTATATCTCGCAAATCTTGCGATAGACTATGCTCATCGACACGGAGTATGCGAGCTAATTTGCGAACATACTCCTCACGCTTGGCACTATCATGTATCGCAGCTACAATTGGGAGTAACTGCTTCGCGGCCTCAGCCTTGTTATGTGACTCCCGCAAATCTAAATTGGCTGTTTTTGTCACGAAGTAGTAATCAATCAAAGGTAGTGGATGCGCTACCGCGTAGAGCCATGTTGATAGATCGCGCCTGATAACCTCGTCGGGATCCTCTCCTGGTGGAAGTTGGAGTACATTGATCTCGGCATCGACCTGCTCTTCCAGCATAATCATGCCATGAGCAGACTCCCTGTTCTTTCCACGGCTCTGGACTGAACTTGATGCTAAAGGTACTGGAACGATGGTACGATCAAAGGTCTTTAATGCTTCCTGAATGCCGTGCTCGGTAGCGGCACTTCCTGCCGCATCGGGGTCGAGAGCGAGTGTCACCTGTTTGGTCAGCTTTTTGAGCTGTTGAATGTGCTTCTCGGTGATAGCACTACCGATACACGCGACTGTTTGCTTCGTACCGTATTGATGCGCGATAATCGCATCAACATATCCTTCTACTATAACAACCTGACCAGCTTGTTTTATTGCATCTCGTGCCATGTCTAGAGCGTAAAGTACACTGTTTTTTTCAAAGAGCGGCGTCTGTGGCGAATTCAAGTACTTCGGTTTACCGTCGCCCAGCGCGCGGCCACCAAAGCCAATCACCCGACTCCTACTGTCCCGAATAGGAAAGACAAGACGATTTCTAAAGTAGTCATAAATTCCATTGCCACCTCCGCTGTCGCCATTCGCATTCTCCTCACTCCCTACCAACCCGACCCCTTCGCGCTCTCGCGCCAAACCGCCCGTGACCAGTTCACGCTCCGTATAGCCCTGTGCAAGCAGGTAGTGTGATAGACCATCCCAGGAGTCGGGAGCATACCCCAGGCCAAACTCGATTACGGTTTCAGATGAAATACCACGACTCTGTACATAGGCACGTGCCTCTGCCGCATCTTTCGACTTCAAGAGTGATTGGTGAAACCAGAGCAGCGCATCCTCATTGAGCTTCCTTAGTCGCTCTTTGACAGCGCTCTTCTCACGCTCCTCTTCAGGATTACGACCTGGTGAGTCCTCGACAGGTACACCAGCCTTCTCCGCGAGGTAGAACAAAGCGTCTCGAAACTCTAGCCCCTGCTGCTTCTGCACAAAGGTGAAGACATCCCCACCCTCATTGCATCCGAAGCAGTGCCACGTCTGTGCCTCTGGAAAGACATAGAAAGATGGCGTGCGCTCGTTGTGAAACGGACAGAGGCCCTTGAGCGCCTTTCCCGACTTCTGTAGAGGGACAACGAGGCCGATCTCGTCTGCCACATCTATCTTTGCTTTGATGGTCTCAATAGTAGAAGTCATCTCAAATCCTCTGCACAGGCTGTTCTGTTTATCTTCCAACACATATAACGAACAATGTTATAGAAAGTTGCATGCTTGATGACAAATGTAGGGGTCTAATTTATTACACCCTTCTCGCTTCTCGCCACAGAACCAACGTAGGATTATTCTTGGATGTAATAAATTAGACCCCTACATTGCGTATTTCGTTTTCTCGATATTGTAGACGTTTGTTCCAATCTAACGTAAAAATATTTTACCTCACAGCAAAGCCACTTATCCACTTATCCACCGTCCCTATATACTAAGATTCTTATTTATTATAAAAATATATAGTATCGTAGCAGTAGTAGGGACGGTGGATAAGTGGATAAGCTTGTAAAAAGCTTCCTATTTATGCGGCCTTCTCTCCCTCTCGTCGGCCTCCTGAGCCGTTTTCCAATATGTTGATAATGTATCCACAACACGTAAATCATTGTATAACCTGTGGATAAAAATAAGATGAAGGTGGATAACATTGAGTAGGGATGGGGATAAGTTTTCATTACGTCCCCACCTCTGATGAGTATGTGGATAAGTTATCCACTCCCCCTGTGGATAGCTTTTTGTGGTTATCCACTACTTCCTATATATGTGGATAACTTATCCACTGAAGATGTGGATAGCTTTTTATGATTATCCACCGCTCATTATATATGTGGATAAGTTATCCACCGCCAATGTGGAAAAAAAAGAGAGGGAAAATCATTGGTTGACTTTTACACACTTTTAAGCAGTTGTCCACATTTTGAGGTAGCTTATCCACTTTTTGCTCATTGTCCCTGTCCGATGTATAGATGAATTTTCCACACTATACTCTAAAGTACTCCACTCTTATAAGCGGCATGGAAAAATTTTCCACAGTCTATGTGAATAACTTTTGTGGAAAACCTATGTATCGCCGCGATATATGTGGATAGTGTGGATAAGTTATCCACAAACATTGTGGATAGACATACTAACTGTGACAGTATCAGTGTAGTATTGTGGACAATGTGGATAAGTTATCCACATTGTGGGTGGATAACTGCGTCCCGCTTGTGGCATCAGTGGATAAGTGGATAAACTGTGAATAACTTTTGTGGAAAACGCACGTATCATGATGATATATGTGGACAATGTGGATAACTTATCCACATTACTTGTGAATAAACATGAAGAGTGTAACAGTCCAACTGTCATATGGTGGATAAGTGGATAAACTGTGAATAACTTTTGTGGAAAACGCACGTATCATGATGATATATGTGGACAATGTGGATAAACAGCAAATTTATGACACTTCGAGTGTGGTGCTACGAATAAGTTTTCCACGTAACGAGAAATCACTGCTTCGAGGGCAAAAAATATATACAATAGGAAGTTATCCACAGAGAATGTGGATAACCAGGTGGAAAAATGTGCAGAAGTGCATTTGTAGGGGTCTAATTTATTACACCCGCATCACGGCAAGAATCCCACGTTGGTCTTGTACTGATGTGGGTGTGATAAATTAGACCCCTACAAGTTCTGTTTGCAGTTCGTGCATCCAATCCAGGAGCGAGCGGGTCTGGTGAATACGGCTGCGCAACACAACGTGCTCGAAGAAATCTGTATCGCCATTTTCTAGGTTAGTGCGATGTTTCGCTTCCAGGTTGTCGAGGAAGCGCTTACAAGCCACTATCTCCTGGTCGATTAGTGTGCCTGTCTGCTGAGGCTGGAATTGCTGTATGAAGTAGAGTTTGATGAGGAAAAGGATACGTATATCGCGCGGCTTCTCTACTGGTTGCGTGAGCCATCGCATCAGAACAGCCTCACCTGTCTCGGTGAGAGAATGAATTTTGCGCGGAGGGCGGGCCCCCTGCGGTTCTAGTTGCGTCTCGATATATCCCAGCTTTTCTAACTTCTTAAGGAAGGCGTACATCTGGCTCATCTCTAATCGAACAATCTGGCCCAGGGTACCATTTTCAAACTGCTGAAACATCTCATAGCCGTACATGGGCTGACTCTTAAGCAGACCCAGGATAACATATTCGGCTGGTTCACTGATTTGCATGTGCTTCCTCATAGCCAGGATGCTAACAAAGCAGGCTTTTACACACTACTTGCACTAAGCGGAATAGTATCCGTCATGAACTATATCATATCGCATTCTGACAAGAGACCCCTACGTATTTATTGCACTTGACGCGCTTTGATCAGCATGTTACGCTATCCTTATCACAACAGAGCGAAAGGAGACAAAAATCCATGACAACCTCAATTATGGTCTCTGAGCTTATTCCCACCGCTGCTATGGCAAAGAGGGGTGTTCAGGTGTAGCTACGCACGCGCATCAATAGGTACACATAGGCGTTCCTCCCTCGTCCTCTTGCTATCAGCCATGGTCGAGCCGTGGCCTTTTCATGCTCAGAGCATCCCCGCGAACTGCATCATCATGTTATTGATGCCCGATTCCATCAAATAACGTAGGCAAATTATGCCACAAAAAGGATACTACATGAGCAAACATACCGATTATGAACTCGAAGACGAAGAGATGCCATACCGAAAACTAAAGGTCAAACGAGTTCAGTCGTCGCAACAGAAGCCAGTCAAAAAAGAGAGTTATGAGAGCAACGTCGATGTACAACGCTGGCTGCAATCGCAATCGCTAAAGGAAGACGAGCTTAGTAAAGCGCAGTTCAACCCGACCTTCCTCGCTGGTAAGCGAGATGCGTCCTGGATTCTTTCGTCTCTCACTGATTTCTATGAGCAAGCCCTGATTACCGACGTGCTGCATGTCGTCAAAAGTGGCAAGGAGGCCACCGTCTACTGTTGCACCGCAGATCCTACGACGGGTCTGGAGTATGCGGCGGCGAAAATTTATCGTCCACGTATGTTCCGCAGCCTGAAAAACGATGCGATCTATCGAGAGGGACGCACGCAGCGTGATGTAGATGGGAAGGTGACGCATAACAGCCGTCATCAACGGGATGCTTTTAGGAGCGAGAAGGGACGAGCAGCCCAGGTTGCGTCCTGGATTGACTACGAGTTCCAGACGCATACTCTGCTCTACACTATCGGTGTCGACGTGCCCAGACCACTGGCGCATGTCGGTAACGCGCTATTGATGGAGTACATAGGCGATGTAGGCGAACCTGCGCCACTCCTGCGCGAGGTCATTCTGGCACAAGAAGAGGCACAACTGCTCTTCCAGTCCGTTCTGCGCAACATCGAGCTATGCCTTACCCATAATCGCGTTCACGGTGATCTGTCGGAGTACAACATTCTCTACTGGAAGGGAACAGCCTGGCTCATCGACTTTGCACAGGCTGTTGACCCGCGCCAGAACACGAACGTTTTCCCCCTGTTTGTCCGCGATATCGAGCGCGTCTACCGCTACTTTGCTCGTTATGGCGTCGTTGCCGATACCTACACACTAGCGGCAGACATGTGGAGACGGTATGAAGGAGGCGTATTGTAAAAAGATTCTCTTCAGTAAGAGCCTGTTGTGCCTTACACTGTCGCCGAGCAATAGTCCGGCAATGCCCCCGTGAACTTATCGGGATGGACGATTTGCGCGACGCAGCGGAGGCCCTCGACGATGCGTGGTCCAGGACGCTGAGTTATATCGGTGTTGACGTGGTAGACCTTGTGTGCCTTGACCGCGGCGATGGTACCCCAGTTGGGGCGTTTGTATACGGCGTTGGGATCACCACCATAGTTGGGGTCCTCGGTAAGAAGAATGTATTGTGGATTGGCGGAGATGATCGCCTCGTCGGTCACTTGTGGATAGCCGCCGCTGCTGGTATTACTATGGAAGATGTTGACCGCGTTGGCGTCCTGGGCAATCTCGTCCCCGAAGGTGCCGCCGCCAAAGACGTAGGGCTTTCCAGGCGTGCTATCGTCCACTTCGAGTAGGACCTTGGGTGCAGGAGTTCCAGTGACGGCAGACTTGACCTGGTCAATTTGCTGCTGAAGCTGCTGCGTAAGTACCTTCGCCGCATCCTCGGTGGAGGTGAGGCGGCCTACCAGCATGATCTCCTGCAGCGTCTGTGAAAGGTTGGATAATGACAGGTCAACGACGTTAAGACCCAGTTGCTTGAACTGTGTATCATATTGCTTGGTCTCGCCACCATAGCTCAGTACCAGGTCAGGCTTTAAGGAGACGATTTGCTCAACGTTATAGGCTCCGCTCGCATTAGAGACCTTTGGCCGCGAGGTCAGAGTTGGCGGGTAATTTGTGTTATAGTCGATGCCGACAACGCGCGACTCAAGATGCAGTGCCCCGAGTATTTCGCTCGTGCTTGGGACAAGCGAGATAATGCGCTGTGGAGCCGTTTTAGGGAAGGTAATCGGCGTTCCATACACGTCCAATGCGACGGTAGGGGTTGGCGTCGGCTTTGATGTGCTCCCTGTTGAGGGCGATGTGCTCTGGCTACATGCCGCAAGCAGGATAAGAAGCGATACGAACAGTACAAATACATGTTTGGGAGAGATGACACGAGTGTTCATCCAGCGTTACCTCCTAGATGCTTCAATGCTCGTTGTCACCTCGCGTCATATGGAGGGTCGCCGGAGACAGGACACAGTTATCGTGATTATGCTGCTGCGCCTTGCGTTTCTGTCCCGGTACACGTTCCTCATTCCGCGAAGGATCGTGAGCAAAACTCACAAGGCAGGTCTCCTGGCTCCTGGCTTCAATCGCCGCTCATCGTGCCTTCCCATCCTTTTGACAAGGACAGTGGCTGTTAGATAGATGAACTGCTCACCAGTCACAGTAGCGCGACTGCGTCGGATTTACACCGACTTCCCTATTATGCCTCGACACCCGTCAAGGCCACCTCGTGAGAATACATTGACTACTTGTTGTTCGTGTAGTATACCCACTGCCCTTCGTTGTTGTCAAATTGCCCGTAGGGGTCTCATTTATGAGACCCTCGTCCGCCCTTCGTTGTTGTCAAATTGCCCGTAGGGGTCTCATTTATGAGACCCTCGTCCCGCTTTGAGGGTCTCATAAATGAGACCCCTACAAGGATGGTTACAACGAAGCTTCTTCGTGAAGCTTCTTAATATCCACCCCTAGCCCCGCTACCATAAGATAGACGCGGTCGGCAGCCTGAGCCAGTCGTTGATTGACTCGACCGAGAGTGTCTCGATAGACGCGGCCAAGGGGATAAGCTGGCACGATGCCCAAGCCGACCTCGTTTGAAACCACTATCAATGTCTTGCCGGGACCAAGCGTTTCTGCTGCGTCAAGAAGCTTATTTATGTCTGAAAGCACGCCTTCTGTGTAAGTAGCCTTCAGGGCTAACTCGTCTTCCTCGTTCATATTTCCGTTGTGCCCCATCCAGTTGGAGAGCCAGAGCGTGATGCAGTCGAGCAGGAGCACGTCAGCCTGTGCACTGGCACGCCATACTGCACCGGCAAGGTCGAGTGGCTCCTCTAGAGTTAGCCAATCGCTGGGACGCGATACCTGATGGCGAGCGATGCGGTCGCGCATGTCGTCATCACTTGCAGTGGCGGTGGCGATAAAGGCAACGCTCTTCCCGGTACTGACGGCTAATCGCTCCGCGAAGCTGCTCTTGCCGCTCCGCGCTCCACCCAGGATTAATACTAAGCGTGGGGGGATGTCTATTGGTGTTATAACGATGGATTGTTGTTGCGTCTCTGTCATACAGGAAAACTCTTTCTAGATACAGATAGTAAGATTGCGCTATAACCAGGAACGTAATACAACGAGCAATAGAAGCGCCACCACCTCCGTTATCTCCTCAATGGCACCGTATGTATCACCTGTCAGTCCACCGATGCGACGCGTTCCCCACAATCCAAGAAGTAGTGCGCTGAGAGTCGCGGTTGCCCACGCGAGTATCCCTGCGAAATGCCCTGCGATGATGGCCGCTAGCAAAGCTATGCCGCCAGCAACCATCAGCCGTTGCGGAGTGACGGTCTGTTGAAAGGTGACGCCTAGCCCTGTGGGGCGTGCAGAAGGGAAGATAGACAGCGCAAGCACCATGGCCCAGCGAGCGCAGGGCAGAACAATGAACAAAGCCAGGGAGAGCGTATGCCTCTCTAAGCTGGCAAAGAAGGCGAATTTAAGCAGGAGTGCGCAGACGCCGCCGAGCACACCGAAGCTTCCGACACGGCTATCACGCATGATCTCAAGGCGGCGTTCGCGTGTCCTTCCTCCCAAAAGACCATCACACGAGTCCATCAGTCCATCCAGGTGCAACCCTCCCGTGAGGATGACAAGAGCTACAACTAGCAGTGCCGATACCGCGAGATGAGGTAACAGCGGGTCGAGCAGCAGGATAAGATACAATAGAAGCCCAAGTAGCAGGCCCACAACCGGAAAATATGCGCTCCCCAACCTTGGGCGAGGAGCCTCTATCTCGTATCCTCTGTCTCCGGTCTCGAAGCGGTGCGAAGATCCCAGAAGCGGCAACACGGAGAGGAAGCTTACAGCAGCGACCAGTTCCTCATATTGGTCGAGAAGCCGGGAGAACAGGTCAGACATTATGTGCTAGCTCCATGTATTTCTGCAGGGGTGGTTGTTGCGCTCATTGTACCACGGAGACCCACAAGAGGGTCTCCCTACTCCCCTTTTATATCTTGACAATGGATGTCTAGAATAACATGTTATGCTTCCTCTTGAAAGATGTAACATAATTTCAGATTAAAATATGGTACATTAACGGGAGGTTGTATGAACAAGGATAGTACCAGGCCGACAAAAGATAAAGGTATCAATGGAGCCCAAATGTGTCTAGTAATAAAGGAGCATCAGGCGACCTATCCTGACCCGATTACTATGCGTGCTGGAGATGCAGTAGAATTGAGCGGCAAGGAAGATAGCTGGAACGGCTGGATTTGGATTTGGTGTACCAATCAGCAAGGGAAAAGCGGTTGGGTGCCCAAAGGGCATGTTGAGCAAATCGGCAATATATGGAGAGCACGCTTCGCTTATGATGCAATCGAATTATCGGTACATGTCGGGGAAGAATTGACGGTTGACAAAGAAGAGAGCGGGTGGGCGTGGTGTACTAATCAGCAAGGGGAAAGTGGATGGATACCTGTTGAGAATATCGGGTGTGGCCCGTAGCAGTCTTGCCTAATCCCGACCCTGTGGCACACAATGTAGGGACGGAGGTACAACATGCAAGAGACATCAGGTAACAGAACTTCTCAGGAGGAGATCGAGGAACTGAGCGAAGAGGGACGCGCACGCATACGCGAGGAACAGGCAGAGGCACGAAAGCGAAAGCGTCCAGGACGTAAGGGGCTGACAATTGTCTATACGGGCAACGGCAAGGGCAAGACGACAGCAGCTCTCGGTTTGTTGATGCGGGCGTGGGGGCAAGATATGCGCGTGGTGATGCTCCAGTTTATGAAGTCGAAGACGGGTAAGTGGGGTGAAATTCGAGCGGCACAGCGTATGGGCGTTGAGATTATCCCGCTTGGTCAGGGCTTCACCTGGACAAGCGAGGACCTCGCGCATGATCGCGCCCTTGCTCTGGAGTGCTGGCAATTGTGTCGTGAGAGAATCGAGAGCGGCAACTATGATATAGTAATTATGGATGAGATAACCTATACCCTCAAATACGGCTGGCTTGATATCGAAGAGGTGTTGACGACACTGCGCAATCGCAATTCACAACTTCACGTTGTTCTCACAGGACGTGATGCGCCTGAAACATTGATCGAGTACGCCGACCTGGTGACGGAGATGCGCGAGATCAAGCATCCATACAAGACACAGGGCATTCTGGCACAAAAGGGTCTAGATTTTTAGAAAGGAACAATTTGGAACACATATTTGAGGTTGCAACACATATCCAACCGCTCGATGCTGCTGTTATGGAGCAGGCCAGAACGCGTCAGCATCAATTGACAAAGCCGCCTGGAAGCCTGGGTCGATTAGAAGATATTGTGGTACAGATGGCTGGTATTACAGGAAATCCTCTTCCCATAATAAAGCGAAAAGCGGTGGTTGTGATGGCTGCCGATCACGGCGTCACGGCTGAAGCTGTGAGTGCTTATCCATCTGCTGTGACGCCACAGATGGTACTTAACTTTTTAAGTGGGGGTGCAGCTATCAATGCGTTGGCGCAGCACGCGGGAGCTGAGGTTGTTGTTGTGGATGTAGGCGTGGCTTCAGAGTTGAACCATGCTGGTCTGATCTCACGGAAGATAGCCTTTGGAACAGCGAATATGGCGATTGGGCCAGCGATGACGCGAGAACAGGCTCTCGCGGCCATCTCTGTTGGTATGGATGTTGTTGAGTCGCTGCTAAAGCAGGGCGTTGATCTGGTTGCGACGGGCGATATGGGCATTGGCAATACTACCGCTTCGAGCGCGATTACCGCCAGCCTTACGGGAGTACCTGTCGCGCTGGTGACGGGGTATGGAACAGGCATCAACGAAGAGCAACTCTCTCATAAGATAGCGATTATCGAACGGGCACTCGCACAAAATAAGCCTGATTCCACTGACCCAATAGACGTACTTGCGAAGGTGGGTGGTCTAGAGATTGCGGGACTGGTCGGTGTGATCATTGAAGCGGCGGCTCATAGAGTTCCTGTTGTGGTCGATGGCTTTATTTCTGGTGCAGCGGCTCTTGTCGCTACACGAATAGCTCCAACTATTCGCGACTATCTCTTCGCGGGGCATATCTCGGTCGAGCGTGGGCATCACCTCATTCTTGAGCGGCTCAAGCTCACTCCTCTGCTCGACCTGGAGCTGCGCCTTGGTGAAGGAACTGGTGCTGTGCTCGCCACTACTATTATCGACGCTGCTTTAAGCATGCATCGAGAAATGGCGACTTTCGCAGAGGCAGGCGTGAGCAATCGCGCCTCATAAAATAAATACCTCATCAATACTATAGGGCTATAATCTTGGGCTTTTGAGAAGGTATCTGTTATAGTTTCCAGATGTATGTCGTTCTTTCTGATAGATAGAATGTCATTGTAGAGGCATAGGTGTAGTAAAAACACCTGGTCAAGAATGCCCACTTCTTGATCCTGCTCTCACTGAACCATGAGCATAGTGAGGACTGCAATATGAATGATAAACCACATATTCTCATTGTCGATGATGATACAGCGTTGCTACAGGCACTCCCCCAGGCGTTGTATATTCGCATGAATGAGGTCGAGATAGACACGTCTGACTCGGCTTTGGAGGCTCTTGAGCTTCTTCAAAGGAATGATTACGATGCTATTGTGAGTGATATTAAGATGCCTGGCATGGACGGCTTGGCTCTGCTGGCGAAAGTGCAAGAACTGCGACCAGAGACTCCGACGCTGCTTATCACTGGACATGGTGAGCACGACCTTGCTGTCCAGGCTCTACGTGGTGGAGCGTATGATTTCATCCAGAAGCCAATTGACCGCGATTATTTCGTGGCGGCTTTGCGTCGTGCCATTCATACGCGTCAGTTGCGCCGCCAGGTCCATGAGCAGCAGCTTGCCTTGAAGCTTCACGCTGGTTCGCTGGAACATCTGGTGCAGAGGCGAACACGTGAACTTGTTGAGGCGAATGAGGTCAAAGATAAGTTTCTCAGCATCGTCTCGCACGAACTTAAGATGCCCCTTACGAATTTAAAAGGGATGACGCAGGTGCTTCGACGCCAGGTCGAAAGCAACACCTCTCCTAATCTGGTATGTCGCGGCTTGACGGACATGGAGCGGTCAATCGGTCGTACAGAGGTTCTTGTACAGGACTTGCTGGATACCTCGCTTATCGACACAAACATGTTCGTGTTGCACCGTCAACGTTGTAATCTGGTCGAGTTATGTCGGCAGCTTCTCAGCGAATATACCGCCGGAGCTGGTCCTGACCTCACCTTCGATTTTCTCGGCAAGCCGATTGAGGCGGAGGTAGACTGTGATCGTATCTGTCAGGTGCTCATCAACCTGCTGTCGAATGCGCGCAAATATTCGCCGAAAGGTGCGCCAATTACGGTGACGCTGCAACAATCTGGCTATGAAGCCTCCATCTCTATTCGTGATATGGGGGTTGGTATTCCACCAGAGGCTATGCCGCGTATCTTCGATCAGTTCTACCGCGCTCCGGGTGTTGAGGTACAAAATGGTTCGCGTCCTGGACTAGGGCTGGGGCTTTACATCTCGCGCAAAATAGTGGAGCGACACGGTGGACATATTGACGTGCATAGTATCCCTGGTAAAGGAAGCGCATTCACGGTTTTTCTTCCTCTGTATGTTGACCCCCAGACAGAGGATGTGGAGGAGGCCACGACGCTGACGCCACATACACAGGCTGTTTGGACGATGGCCCATTAGATATATGCATAATGGAGAATTCGTGGTAGTATACTACTACAAAATCTCCATTATGCATACTATCTGTTCACCACTCCATGGAGGGTTTTCATGCTCAATAATATTACCCCGACAGAGACAGCACATACTACAAATGGTCATAGTACAAAATCTCATGGCTCTCTTGATGCAGACATTATTATTAAGAACGCGCCCGATCCGGTGTTCGTCTCGGACCTGGAAGGCAAGATTCTCTCCGCCAACGATGCCGTTTATGAATTGCTGGGTTTTCGTACGGACGAGGTGCTAGAGCAATCATTGTCGCGCTTCATCAGTCCTGAAGAAACGCGAGAGTTTACCGCCGCTCTGCGTGAGGTCATTGAGCGCGGCGCGACACGTAACGCTCGCCTCAACCCCCGTAGTGCTTCGGGCGCGATCATTGCCACTAGCTTGAATGCCTCTGCTCTGCGTGATGCTGATGGCAAGGTAATTGGCGCAATCGGTATTTTGCGTGATATGCGCGAATTGGACAAGGCCCAGGCATACGCTGATAGCCTCATCAAGAACGCGCCCGATCCGGTGTTCGTCTCGGACCTGGAAGGCAAGATTCTCTCCGCCAACGATGCTGTCTATGAATTGCTGGGTTTTCGTACGGACGAAGTGCTAGAGCAATCGCTGTCGCGCTTCATCAGTCCTGAAGAAACGCGAGAGTTTACCGCCGCTCTGCGTGAGGTCATTGAGCGCGGCGTTATACGCAATACGCGCCTGAATCCTCGCAGTGCATCTGGCGAAGTCATTCCAACCAGTTTGAATGCCTCTGCTCTGCGTGATACGGATGGTAAAGTCATTGGCGCGATTGGTATTCTGCGCGATATGCGTGAACTGGATAAGGCCCTTGCGTACTCGGACAGCTTGATTAAGAACGCGCCCGATCCGGTGTTCGTCTCGGACCTGGAAGGCAAGATTTTACAGGCCAACGATGCCGTCTATGAATTGCTGGGTTTTCGTCCAGATGAGGTGTTGGAGCAGTCTCTGTCGCGCTTCATCAGTCCCGAAGAGACGCGAGAGTTCCTGGCTGCCCTTAAAGAAGTTATTGAGCGTGGCGCGACACGTAACGCTCGCCTGAATCCTCGTAGTGCATCCGGCGAGATCATTCCCACAACGCTGAACGCCTCGGCACTGCGCGATACAGATGGTAAAGTCATTGGTGCAATCGGTATTCTGCGCGATATGCGTGCTTATGAGAAGGTCGTGCAAGACCTGCAAGAGTCGAAGGCGGAGCTACAGGAGAAAATCCTGGACCTGGAGAAGTTTGAGGAAGTGGTGGTCGGCCGCGAACTCAAGATGATCGCGCTCGAAAAGGAGGTTGAGAACCTCAAACGAGAATTGGCTGGGATAAATCGGGGACAAAATAAATGGACGTAGAGGCTCGATTTATCGTGCTTAATTCACGAGGACAGCATAGATGGATGTAGCCCAGCAGAGTCCAGAGGAGGCTGTTTTCCAACAGCAAATGGCTTTGGAGATGCTTCAGCAGGATTATAAGCAGCTAGCAGAGCAAAAGGCCGCTTTAGAGATGCGTGTTGTCAGGAGTGAGGAGCGTCGCCGCGCCCTGATGCACATTCTGAGTGACCTGAACACGGTCAACCGTAAGCTCACCGATCAGCGCAAGGCGATGATTCACATTCTTGCTGACTATGAGCACGACCGCAGTTCCCTGGCGAAGCAGACGGAACGCCTGGATAATTCGCGCCGTGCCTTGATGCACATTTTGCAAGATTCGCACCAATCGAACCTGCGCCTGGAAGATAGCCGCAAAGCCATGATTCATATCATGAGCGACCTCAAGGAGACGACGGAAGAGGTGCAGCGACGTGAGCAGGAACTGCGCGAGAAACAAGAGCAGCTAGTGCAAGCAGGCAAGCTAGCAACGCTGGGTGAGTTGACTACGGGTGTTGCGCACGAGCTGAACAATCCACTAAACAACATTGGTCTATTTATCGGTAACTCCATTGATCTCATCGAACTAGGCATGACTGAAAACCCTGAACGCATTCTGCAAGAACTGCAGAACGCGATGCAGCAGGTGCGCAAGGCGACCGAGATCATTTCACATCTGCGCACATTTGGACGCGCCGCCTCGGTAAGTTATGAGCCAGTAATAATCGGCCAGGTCATTCGTCGCGCGATTTCGCTTATGCAGGAACAACTGCGCCTGCGTCAAATTCAGGTAGAACTGAACTTTCCAGAGGAAGATGTGGCCGTGACGGGCAATGCCATCCAGCTAGAGCAGGTGTTTATCAACTTGCTCACCAACGCCCGTGACGCGATGACAAGCGTACCACACAAAGTGATTACGATTGCATACACTGTCAACGGAAATATGGTCGAGCTAAGCTTTAGCGATACAGGGCCAGGGGTGCCAGTGGGTCTTGAGCAGCGCATCTTCGACCCGTTCTTCACTACAAAAGAGGTTGGTGCCGGAACGGGCCTTGGTCTTTCTATTACATATGGCATCATAAAGGAGCACCAGGGAACTATTAACATCGAAAATCATCCGGGCGAGGGTGCGTGCTTCTTGATACAACTTCCGATGCAGAGAAATGAGGGATAGGGGATATCATGATGCAGAACTCGCCATACATCCTACTTGTCGATGATGATGACGCTCTATTGCAGGCACTCCCACAAGTATTATATCTGCGCGTCGAGGGGGTCAAAGTGGATATCACCGACTCTCCCTTGGAAGCCCTTAAGCATGTTCAGAAAAACGAGTATGACGCTATTGTAAGTGATATCAAGATGCCGGGCATGGACGGTTTGACACTACTGACGAGGATACAGGAGCAGCGACCAGAAGTTCCTGTGCTGCTTATCACTGGGCACGGAGAGCACGATCTGGCGGTACAGGCTCTGCGAGGCGGAGCCTACGACTTTATTCAAAAGCCAATTGACCGCCACTATTTTGTTGCCGCCCTGCTTCGTGCTGTGCAGACGCATCGGTTGCGCCGCCAGGTTCATGAGCAACAAATTGCCTTGGAGCTTTATGCGAAATCACTTGAGGATAAGGTGCAGGAGCGAACACGCGAACTCATTGAGGCGAATGCGGCAAAAGATGATTTTCTCAGTATGGCTTCTCATGAACTGAGAACTCCGTTGTCCAGCTTGAAGGGAATGACACAACTTTTGCGCAGGCGTCTTGCCCGCGTTGCGTCGCCCGAAGTTGCAAATTTGGTATACATGGATCGTGCCATCCGTCGCATGGAACTGCTCGTGCAGGATTTAGTAGGCGCTTCACTTGTTGAGACAAAAATGCTCGTATTGCAGCGCCATCGCTGTAACATCGTTGAGTTATGTCGGCACACCATAAACGAATATATCGTAGGGACGCAGCCACCCGCAACGATCACATTAGAGGCTCCCGGCGAGCCAATCGAGGCCGAGGTAGATGAGGATCGCATAAGCCAGGTACTCATCAATCTGCTATCAAATGCCTACAAATATTCGTCCAGGGGCTCCCCTATCACCGTAACTGTAAGCCAAGCAGAAAATAGGTGTGTTGTTGCGGTGCAAGACGAGGGCGAGGGCATTCCAGCCGAAAGCCTTTCCCACATCTTCGAGCGGTTCTACCGTGTCCCAGGCAACGAGGTACAGACTGGCTCAAGTGTAGGTCTGGGCCTGGGGCTCTACATCTCGTGCAAGATTGTGGAGCTGCATCATGGACGCCTCGAAGTGCAAAGTGTTCCTGGCAGTGGTAGTACCTTTACGCTTGCGCTTCCCTTGTTCGTTAAAGCCACGACAGAGAATGACGTAACCTCTGCTTGATGTACGAAAATCGGAGTCAAATCTTCTCTACTTTTCGATATGTACCGAGTATAGAGACCCTACATTGGTAATGGTTGCAAGATCACCACTGGAATTCCACGCGGCGTGCGTTTCTGGTAATTCGCGTAGTCAGGATACATCTCCACGAGCTTCGACCACAGACGACTGCGCTCCTCACCTTCCGCTCGTGTAGCCGTCACCGTCATGCTACGCGGACCAACCTGTATTTGTGCCTTGGGGTTCGCCTGCAAGTTCAACCACCACTGCGGGTGCTTTGCCGTCCCACCATTCGAGGCGACCAGCGCAAAACGATCTCCGTCCGGCAAGTAGAGCAGTGGAACCGTACGTACTAACCCGCTCTTGCGTCCAATGGTGGTGAGCAGAAGGACGGGGCTGCCGACCATACGTCCACCAATCTTGCCACCCGTAAGATGGTATACGGATGTGTGTAGAGCGGTAGCAAAGCGTTGTGCGTTTGCCGCCAGTGGGCCGAAAGGTCGTGGGCTGATTGTGGAACTGTTAGCTGACATCGTGCTTTTCTCCTCATGATTGATCTAATGCTATCGCGAGCGCAAGGGTCGCTACTACATATTACGTTTGTCCCCATCAAAATGTAGTAGCGACCCTTGCGCTCGGCAAAGTATCATGCAACTATTTAGAGCGTTAATACGTGAGAAAGTAGTACGAGTGGTGTCGCATAGTGTTGTCTTCTGTGTGTGGGATGATGATTTCACCGACAGCACCGGGTTTCTCGACATCGCTATTGGAGAAGAACAGATTGAGACTGTACGCAGGAAGATTGCCCTATCAAACAACAGACCAAGATCTTGCTGATCTCTTTGGACAATATGGGCAGGTCCTTTCAGCAAACGTAATTACGGATCGTGACACGGGGCGAAGCAAAGGGTTCGGCTTTGTCGAAATGAGTAACGATCAAGAAGCGCAAGCGGCCATCAATGAACTCAATAATTCGACTTTGGAAGGTCGAACCATCGTTGTCAACGAAGCGCAAGAGCGACGAGATTCACGCGGTGGAGGTGATAATAGGGGTCGCCGTCCAGATGGCGGTGGTGGCTATCGAGAGAGGCGTTATTAGGTGTCGGTGCTCGCCAGGAGAAGCCTTTTGCTGAATACCTGGTGTAAGTGAAAGACGCGAAAAGAGAGCCATCATGTCTGTTGGCTCTCTTTTTTGGTTCATACAGTTCCTTTGAGATGGTAGGAGTATTCGCTAGCATAGCGAAAGAGTTGTTCGAGACTTGTTTTTAATACTGGTGGTAAATCCTCTTCTCGTGCATTCTTCACCTCTTCACTATCCTAAAATGCTAGTAAAAATTTGGCTCATCTGACATTTAAACCCTGGTAGAAGAGGAGTTTCTAATATATCGCTTTCATTGAACGTTTTATAAAATGTTAACATATCGTTTCTACGTCGGTAAACGTCAATAGTCCGTTCTCGCCAATTGACAACCCAGTATTCCTCTACCTCACGTCGAGAATAAAGATCCAGCTTCACTCTTCGGTCTCGATGTGTATTCTCTGAACCTGGGGAAAGTATTTCAACCATAAGTTCAGGAGAGGCATTGAGCTTTCCATTCGGTTGCAATGCTGTTCTCAACCGTTCTCGGCTAATCCAAACAACATCAGGGGCAACGGCTGTCCCTTTGCTGTAGATCACTCCTGGAGCAAGATTTGCCATCCCTGCTTGTGTTTGGTTACTCCACATTTGCAGAAAAGCAAATATTTGTCCACTAACGAATTGATGTTGCCAATCGGGTTGTGTTGACACGTACAATTCTCCATCAATAATCTCGTAGCGTGTGCCTTCATCATCTGGTAAACGCTCTACGTCATCTACTGTCCAGTATCGTGTTTTCATGATCCCTCTCTCTGACACTAGCATCGACGTTTCTATCTCTATAGCATTGAGTCAATTGTAACATACCTATGAAAGACGCCCAAGTCTTGATGTTGGGAAACATGGAATGTCTTTGCTACATTGATGCTCACAAAACAAAAAGACAACTCGCTTAGAGTTGCCTGAGAGCAGACTTTGAGCGGGTTGTAGAGCATAGAAAGTGCCAAGGGACAGAATCGAACTGACGACACCAGCATTTTCAGTGCTGTGCTCTACCAACTGAGCTACCTTGGCGTGTGACCTAATATACCATGACCTTCAATTGTCGTCAAGACCTTTTTGGCGGTTGATTTCCATTCCCGCTGGCGTTACCATTTGACAGGACCCATTGAATTTGGATGACGTGGGAAGGGCGGATAGGTGATGTTCGGCGGCGGTTGCACCATTGGACGTAAGATCAATGTGATCACAAGCCCTGTCACAAATCCTCCGACGTGAGCGAAGTATGCCACCCCGCCCATCGCTTGCTGCGTGTTCGTCAACGATGTTACTCCGTCGAAGAACTGTAACAGGAACCATATTCCGATCAGGATAAATGCTGGTAATGTTACAATGGTGAAGAAAATGAAGATGAAGATGACCGTTCGCACTCCTGCCCAGGGGAACAATACCAGGTAGGACGCCAGCACTCCCGCAATGGCACCGCTGGCTCCGAGACTCGGAATGGAGGAGCCCGGGTCCACAAAGACCTGTGCGAGGCCCGCGACGACGCCACAGAACAGATAAAACAGCAGATAACCGATATGCCCCATGCGGTCTTCCACATTATCCCCAAATATGTAGAGAAAGAGCATATTGCCGCCAATGTGCAACCAGCCTCCATGCAAAAACATGGAGGTGATGAGGGTAAGATAGACCGGATTTGGCGTGTGAAACGGCAGATTTTGCTGTATAAGAGCTGTTTGAGGTACTCCATGTGTTAGTGCCGCTGGTACGACAGAATATGCGAACACGAAGGCTTGTGTTGCTGTGCCCAGTGATACCTCGTAGAGAAAGATCGCGATATTGATAGCAATGAGTCCCCATGTCACCCAGGGGATGCGTCGTCGTGGCCCTGGATAGTCCTTGATCGGAATCATACTATTCCTCCCGCTACATAATAATTGACATTGTACCTGCTGAAATCATTTCATCCGCACAATCGAGGTGCCGCGCCCCGTAAATATATGTTTCTGCTCGCTATCAGTACCTGTTAGCTCAGTGACAACAATAGTCATTGTGCCGCCGCGCCCCTCGCGTTGACGCACATCAACGACGCTCAAGACACAAGTCACGTCTTCACCGACACGAATACGACGCGTGTAGTCATACACCTGCTCACCGTGCAACAACTGCATCTTTGTGGAGTCGATATCGTAGCCAGAGACACGCATGCGGAACGTGGTCGGAAAGGTTGGCGGAGCGTATTCTATCAGCATGCCAAGTTGCAGCGCAGGGTCCTCTGCCGCTTCCATGAAACGCTGCACCGCCTCTCGCGTAACTGAAAAGGTCTGCGGCTCCGAACTTTTACCGATGAGACTGCTGTCGATAGGCATGATTGGTCCTCCTTGCGCGATAGCTGGCTCGATAAATAGTACCTCTACGGGACACCCGAAAATCGGAATTGTACGTCTACATCATCGAACAAAATTGGTTACTGCGCAAGAGGCAATGAGAATGAGATGCGTGTTCCTTGACCAGGAGTGCTATCGGCGCAGATAGTGCCGCCGTGTGCGGTGATAATGGCTTTGACGATGGAGAGGCCGAGGCCACTGCCACCTGTCGCGCCAGTACGCGAGCGGTCGGCGCGATAGAAGCGCTCAAAGATGTGAGGTAGGTCGGCGGAATCGATGCCTACGCCAGTATCGCTGATCGAGACCCTGAGCATCTTTCCCTCAGGCTCGGCAGTCACAGTAATGGTGCCGCCTTCATGCGTATGGCGACGGGCGTTGTCCAATAGATTGAGCAATACTTGCGTAATACGGTCGCTGTCGGCGAGCACCAGTGGCGTCGCCTCGTCTAGCTTGTTGGAGAGGATAATACCTGCCTCCTCGCACTCCGGCTCGATAACAGAGAGCGTCTCGACGACAAGCGAGTGGAGATCGAGCGGGGCAAGGTCAAGCTGTATCCGCCCCGACTCAAGCGAGGACATCTGCTGCATGTCCGCGACAAGGCGGCGCAGACGCTGCACCTCGCGCCCAATGAGCTGTGCCGTTTCGTGACGCGCCTCCGGCTTAGAGATCAGGTCGTCCGCTAACGCTTCGCTGAAGCCCTGAATAGCCGTCAAAGGAGTGGCGAGATCGTGCGCTATATTGGCGATCAGTTCGCGGCGTATCTGGTCCTGCTGCCGTAGCTCGTTCACATCCGACTCTATCGTATCCGCCATTGAGTTGAAGGTGAGCGCCAGTTGACCTAGCTCGTCTTGCGTTGCGGGTACAGCTACGCGTTGCGCATATTTGCCACGCTTCATCTGCTCAGCCGCCGCTGTAAGAGCCTCCACTGGTCGTGTAAGCCGACGCGCCATAACCAGGCTGAAGAGTATGACGATGAGCATAACTGCAATACCACTAATGAGAATAGCCCAATTGACGTTGGTTAAAAATTGGTTAGGTGGAGAGCCATTTGGATACTGTTCCTGTTCGGTCAGAAGCATTGCCCCGACAATCTGTCCGTTTGCCTCTCCGTTGTAGCGTATGGGTACACTCATATAGAGTCCTGAAAAGGCTTGATTGCGCACGGAGAATTGAATACGTCCCTCTGCCTCCTGGCCTTGAAGCGCTTGTTGGACTGATTGTTTCAGCACTGTTCCTATGGAATCAGAAACCTGTAATAGCTGAGGAATTCCTCTCACAGGTACGCCGTTCACATCCACTATAACCATAAGGTCCAGGCTGTACCTGCTAGTTGCAGGTACCTCGTCCCAATTTCCTGCTGTGGCATAACTTTGACCAATCTGTTGTGCCTGGTACTCTGCCTTCGCACGAAGCTGGTCAAGCTGAGCACTGGCAAAATAGTTTTGTATTGCTAGCGAGACGACCACTGTGAGGATAAGAATAGCACCCAATGTAACCAGGAGATAGCTCAAGACGAGCTTGATGCGCAAGCTGAGCCTGGATGGACGGAGATACCGCTGCATGGGCTACTCTCCTCTGCGACCTGCTGCCGTGGTTGATGGCACGAACTTGTAGCCTACACCCCACACAGTCTGGATGTAGTGAGGAGCATTCTTGATTGACTCTAGCTTCTTGCGCAGCGTGCCGATGTGCACATCGACGGTACGCCCATCGCCAAGATAGGTATAACCCCACACCTGATTGAGTAGCGACTCTCGCGTAAAGACGCGATCAGGAGCCGAGGCCAGCGTTACCAGTAGATCAAACTCTTTGACCGTGAGCGTAATTTGCTGCCCCTCGATCATCACTCGGCGCGCCGGTATATTGATAACGAGATTGTCAAAGTGCAGTTCTTCATTATTACGCGCATGCTTGCCTGCCTCTTCCGCCGCCTGTTCGTGCTCTTTCATCGAGGAAGCCGCGCTCCTACGCAGAATAGCCTTGACGCGGCTCACCAGTTCACGCGGACTGAACGGCTTCACAAGGTAATCATCGGCCCCCAACTCCAGGCCAGTGATGCGGTCCTCCTCACCCTGACGCGCCGTGAGCATAAGAATAGGCGTGCTCGCCCATGCGCGTATACGCCGACACACCTCCATTCCGTCGAGTCCGGGCAGCATCAGATCGAGAATGACCAGATCGGGATGTTCGCGGGCGTGCAGTTCCAGGCCAGCAATGCCATCGCTCGCACTCAGCACCGTATAATCCGCCTGTTCCAAATACAGCCGGATCACCTGCGTAATATTCGCTTCATCTTCAATGACCAGTATTTTCATATAGCTAATATATCAGACGCACATCAAAAGAATGCCAGGAAATTGTAAAGTTTGTGACAAGTCCAAGCAAGAGATAATTCGGGCCTATTTCGAGACGCTTGACGACTTATGTTGAGCGTCTTTTTTGTCCGTAGGGGTCCGAGTGTGATTGCTATTACTCGTCTGTTTGACTGTCAGAATGGCTGTCGGAAGTTCAGGTAAAGGCGAACACTCCACTTTCTTTTTTCGATCTGCTCCAAGCGCAAATGAGCGAGCAGACCGAGTAAAAGGGTTGGTTGGATCATGGGTTAGGCTAAAATCAGAAGAGATGTAGGAAACAACATTTGTTGCTCAGTATATCACATATTCATCATCGAAAGTGTGCCTGAACCGGTAATAAGGGATCACTCCATTGCAGAGATACTTCCATGAACCACATCATTCAACATGTGTGCTCGTGGAGAACGTTTACGTTCTCCACGAGTGTTGCCTTCCCACGAGTGCTGTGTTCTTAGACGGTACCGTTGATGTACGCCTGTGCCTTCGTCCAGGCTTGTGTTGCCACCTGCTTGCCAAGCACGCGCCCATCCTGATCTCCCTGGTTAAAGTGGATGCCACCATACTGGCGGGAGATGCCCGCCTCTGCCGCGGCGGCCGAAAAGGTCGGCCAGGAAAGGGTGACGCTTGAGGCGGGTGCGAAATTAGGCTCGATTTGTGAGCTTCCAGCCGCTGCCGTGAAGGAGTCCCCGAAGCTATCGCCGCCAGTAGACTGCTGCATGATATAGGCACCAGCCGCGCTAAACGTGCTGTGACCTGAGACGTACTCAGGGAATGGCGGCGTCACCACGAACGACTCCTGATAGGGAGGCCACTTGCTCCCGTCCATCTGCCCCGTATTTTTTATGTTATATCCACCCCAGCACGTAATCATCTGACCATTGTACTGATAATGCACGGCGGTAATCGGCCACACAGAGTCAAAGGCGCGTTTGGCATCCCAGGCGGCGATACCAGCATCGAACACCGCATTGCTGAGCGCGAAGAACATCTTGATATCACCGCTGATATCATGCTTGTTTTTGCGCGAGATGAATTGTGCGGAGACAAACTGGCTGAAGAGCATCCAGTGACCGGGAGGGGTCTCGGAGCGCGGTCCGTTAGCCCAGTAGTCGGCAACCGTCTTCAACCTATCTCCGCTCGTTGGATCACAGAGGGCCGCGCTGTACTGAATGATCGTGTCGACCTGGCTCTTGTAGGCACTGCTGGTGGCGTCCATCACAGGGCCAGCCGGTCGGAACTGCGAACCGGATGTCAGTGCGAAGGGAGTGACGGTTCCCCAATGTGCGGTCAGAAACTTTTGTTGCTTTCCATTCACAAGCAACGGTTGCCAGTGAACGGGACTGTTGATCTGAGTCGGCGTATTGACCGGAACATAGCCACTGGTATCAGTGTAGCCGTTCTGCTGGTTCGATCCATCGCTATGCCGGTACGAGAGAACCGCCTGGGCCGCCACGTTGCCGATGCCACTGAGGGTGGTCGGGTCAGTATTAGTGTCATTGGGATCATACCCCAGCGCGTTCATCAGTGTGTTGAAGCTGGACACCTTTGTCGGAAAGAGATCGACCAACGCACGATAGGCCGCATAGCTTACCGACAAGTCTATAGCCTTCCAGTTCCTCCTAGATTGTTTAGGGATGCCATTATTTTGTGTAGGTTTTGCAACGTTATCGTATGTCGTCCACGCATCGTACATAGCGGTGTGTACGATAGCGAGCGCACGCGATCCTACCGTGGGGCCTGGATTGACATCCCGTATAGCCTGCAGTGCCGCATTGTTCCACTGAAGTGCCGTATTATCTGTTCCATTTCCACCACCTCCACCGTTTTTCGCCAACGTGATGTCGCGATGCGTCCCTAGCCATGTCCCTGCGCCTACAGCAGTGAGCGCTATCCCCAGGCTGCCAGTTTGAAGCACGGCGCGCCTGCTGACACGCCTGCCCATCGCCGCTGTCACATCATGAGTCCTGCCTGGCTCGCGGTGCGGTGCCATAGAGTGTCGATACTTCCCTGTGTTCATTGCTTTCTCCTTTTTGAGAATCCGTCGGTGCAACTCCTGCTTCTGAAGCAATCCTCTTTTGGTACGATATCGAATAAAGCTGTCACGTTGACCCCGAAAAGAGCCTTCGTTGCCTTGTACCCTCAGACCAATTACCAGCTAGAAAAACGTCATCGCATATCTGCATATAGAAATATGATGATACAAAACTGTTTTGACCAGCCCGGCAAAATACACAAGATATATTGCACAACTTACACAACGGACAAAGAAGAAATGGTAACAAGCAGTTACCAGTATAATTACTTTTTTCTATTTGACTCGAGGAAAATCAAAGCCCAATGGATTCGGTACAGGTGAGGAGAAATTGTAAAGTTTGTGTATACCCCTTTCTGAGAGAAGTGTAGCATAGCGAACTCTTACTGTCGAGAGAAAAACAGAGCTATATCATCGCCTTTAAAAATCCCAACCGCTCCAATGCCATATACGCCGCCGCGATTTGCCCCTGTACCGCGAACTCGCCTGTGTGAATGAGTCGGAGCAGCTCGGCGGGTGCCACCAGGAAATTCTCTATCTCCTCGGCGGGGTCGACCTTTTGGTCGCCTGTTTTGCGCACATCACGGGCAAGGTACCACCAGATGCGTGTGATAGCTCCCGTGGGGTTGGCGATCATCTCCGCCAACAGCTCTATCTTGTCAGTTCCGACGCTGTAGCCCGTTTCTTCCATCAGTTCGCGGTGCGCTGTCCGCAGTGGATTGTCCTCGCCTTCGTCGATGCCGCCAGCGGGGAACTCTAACACCTTGTGACCAATGCCGTGCTTGTACTGGTTGTTGATGAGGAAGTGACCGTCAGCAGTAAATGGCACGATGCCGACCCAACCGCGATTTTCGATGATGTAATAATCGGGAAGAATGACGCCTGTAGGTAGCTCGACCTGCTCACGACGCACTCTCAAATAGGGCGTGTCAAGCACCTTGGTAGAGGATAGCGTCTTCCATAAACGCTCTGCTTGTGTCATGCTAGTTCTTTCTTTAGTTTGATGGAAGAGCCCGAATGATGCTCTTTAACAACAGTATTACACCCACGTTGCCACAGAATCAATGTGGGAAAATTGCCCAAAAGGATGTAATACATGAAACCTCTACGGGTTAATCCAGGGGCTGTGCCTCTTCGACTATGTAGCCATCGGAGCGGAGGCGTTGCAGAAGTTCATCGCACTGCGCACGATCTCGCGTCTCAAGCGTGATCGTCTCTTCGCGCTGCATGATCGGCAATCGGCTGGAGATACGCTGATAACGCACATCTATTACGTTGATACGCATCTCTGAGATGATGCCCAGCATACGCATCAGTTCGCCGGGGCGATCAGTGAGGCGTGCATGAATGACAAAGTAGCGCCCTGCGGATGCCAGGCCATGCTCGATAAAGCGACTGACGAGGTTGATGTCGATATTGCCACCCGTTAGAGGCACCAGCACTTTTTTCCCTTTAAGCTGAATTGCCCCGCTCAACATTGCCGCGAGACCAGCCGCGCCCGCTCCCTCAACCAGCATCTTACAGCGTTCCATGAGCAGCAGGACAGCATTGATAATCGCCTCGTCATTGACCAGCACTACGTCATCCACAAGGCGTTCGATGATCGAGAAGGTGAGCGCACCCGGTCGCTTGACAGCAATACCATCAGCAATCGTCGTAATTGCGGGAAGTGTCTGGAGTTCGCCAGCATCCAGCGAGGCACGCAAACTGGCCGCACCCGCGGCCTCTACACCAATGATAGTGATATCTGGCTTGAGCGCACGCGCCGCGATAGCGATACCAGAGATGAGTCCTCCACCACCGATAGGGACAACTATCGCGTCAGCATCGGGCAAATCATTCAGCATTTCCAGGCCGAGTGTTCCCTGACCCGCGACCACATCTGGATCGTCAAAGGCGTGGACGTAGGTTGCGCCAAGTTCTTGCTGTAGTTCGAGGCAGCGTTGGTAGGCATCGTCGTAGGTAGCACCAGAGAGAACAACATCCGCGCCATAGCCCTGCGTCGCCGTGACCTTTGCCAGGGGAGCATTCTCAGGCATCACGATGGTGCAGGGAATGCCATGTTGCGCGGCTGCGATAGCTACGCCTTGCGCATGGTTGCCAGCGGAGGCCGCAATAACTCCCGCGCGCCGCTGTTCATCCGAGAGACGAGAAATCTTATAGCTTGCCCCGCGCACCTTAAAGGAGCCACCACGCTGCATATGCTCCGATTTGAGGTAGATATCAGCACCCGTCATATCTTGTAGTGTGCGCGAAGGTGCCAGCATCGTGTGGTGAATCATAGGCTTAAGAAATTTGTACGCCCTCCAGATGTCGGCGATAGTGACGGGCGCATGTCCCTCATTCATCTCGGAAGCATCACGGAGATCAAGAGGGTCACGGGTAGTTTCTACAGTTGTGTTATTGTTAAGTATACGCATAATGCGTTACGACTCCTTTCAGTCCTGCAGCGGACGCGACCACGGTCGTCGTGGCTACAGACCCACGCGACATTGCCTGGGTGTCATGAGAGGATTATAGCGCATGTGCTCAGGAGTGACAACTGGCAATGCTGCTTTGTTTCTAGCAAAAACAGTAGGGGCTCGATTATGGTCTTTGGCAAAATCATCCGTCAGCCCAACGTAGGGGCGCGATTGATCGCGCCCGGGGGTGGGGCAGATGGGCAACGCGGGCATGATCAATCGCGCCCGGGGGTGGGGCAGATGGGCAACGCGGGCGTGATCAATCGCGCCGGGGTGGGGCAGATGGGCAACGCGGGCGTGATCAATCGCGCCCCTACGGGGATGGCCGTATGAAATTGTAAAACACCATAATCGTGCCCTTACGAGTGCTTCTTTAACCTCTCAAGAGGTAAAGCGAACAACCATGAAGCAACAAGGCAATCAGCATAGCCAGACTAAAAGCAACTATAACGCCTAATCTCGCTATCAGTCCGGCTACGACAAGAAAGAAGACCGCGAACGTGAAGGAGCCGACGACCACGCCGCGCAGAAGTTGGCAGGCGGAAGTTGCGCCCTGGAAACGATGAGTAAACCCACCTAAGATGCTGGCGAAAATTGGAAAAGGTGTGAGTAGGCCGCTCAGCTGAGAACCTAATAGTCCTGCGGCACCCGTAAGAACCAGAACAAATGCAGTAGCTACAAGCATGCGTAGAGGAGTCTCCCATTGAGGTGGCCTCTTCACAACAACCTCTTGGCGATTATCGGGCAATAGTTTCAGGACGATAGCAAGAGAACAGATAACACTTACAAATGCAACGGCAAGAGGGACCGCGATATGTTCTAAGACAACGGTCAACGCAAAAAACACGCCCCAGCTTATTAGCAAGCTCCACAACCAACTGAAGCGAAACGAGAGCCAGCTATAGGCCAGGCAGAAACCTGCCACTGAAATCAATCCAGTAAGCGTACCTTGCGCTGCCCGCGCCGCAAAAGCATTTCCCTGGTCGAGAGCCAGGAAAAGAGCGACGGGACCTGATGTGAGGGGAAGACCAATAAGCCAGCCACTCACCGTTGGTCCCCAGCGGCGGCCTGCAAGACTCACCAGCCCAATCAATGCTGGAGTCAGGAGCAGCTTAAATAGGAGCATGATGGATGTCCTCTTCCTCTAAGATCTCCCTTGAAAGAAACATATGAAGAGAGACGATTTCGGATTATGCAGTAACAGGTCTTAATGCCGTAAGGCATCACAGGCAACAGGACGACTACGAGGGTACGCCCCTACTATACTCACTTTGTTATAGTAGGGGTGTACCCTCGTGGTCGCCCTGCTCGGGCTTATGCGGGCAGAGACATTACTCTCTTGCGCGGAAAATCTTCACTCTGCGATGAGGCTCCTTGCCTCGGCTGCGCGAGATCAGGTTATAGCGCGTCGCCATCTTGTGCTGTAGCCGACGAATGTAGGCATTCGCGGGGGGGAGTTCGGCGGTCGTCAGGCCCTTGTTCAGAACCTGGTGAATGGCATCCTCCGTCTCCAGCATGGCCTGTTTCGTTGGATCGTCGAGCACTATATTGGTAACACCGCTATTTGAACTACTCATATCCGTCTCATCACCTTCATCGTCCACCTCTCTGGAAGTCTCCATTGGGATGTCGAATATGTGTGCCAGGGCATGTTGCATCTGAGTCACGGTGTTATTCTTCAAAATGATAATCATCTTGCGGTCTTGCTGCGCCTCCTGCAAGCGTTCTGGTTGACGCTTGTAGTAGTTTTTTATTGTGATGACAGCATCGGCCTCTCTCTCGTTATTGGTGATAACGACAGGTACGCGAAGCTGGCGCGCGGCATCTGCCAGGCGGTCCCGATTCACTCCAAAGGGATACACACGCATGGTTTTCGCCAGCGTAAAGGATGTATCCGCATCGCTGGCCTGATAGATGCCCTCTTCCAGGAAAGGTCGATCAGCCGTTACAACGGCGGTTGCGCCTCGTGGCTTCATCTCGTCGGGCGCGGTTCCAGTGGGAGCTAACGCTCTCATCTGTGGTTGGACCTGCGCCTGGCTGCGACCGCGAAAGCGCTCACCGCTGAAGTTCCCATTGTCGCCTCCACGCGTCCCCTGTTGTCCGACCGGACGAAACTGGTTCAGCCCACCATTGCCATTACGGCTGGAGCGCTCGTTGCGCTCGGAGCGGTCAAAGGTGCGCGTCGAGAAACCTTGCTCCTGGTTTCCGAGTCCACCAACTCCCCAGGTCGGTACATCCATACCACCAGCCGTAATGCGGCGTACGCTGACCCGTTCTGAGTCCTCGTCACGTGTGCGCTCTTCAGCGACAACGAGCTGACCGCGCAGCATGTTATCGACCGTGTCGGCCACGTCACGATGCACAATCAACTCTTCCCAACTTTGCTGCTCCACCACCACATCGAAGGTTGGCGGGGCCTTGCGCTCAAGGATCGTCTTCTGAGTATGGCGGCGGCGTGCCTCCTCGTCGCCGAGGGTCACGGTCTGGATACCGCCCACCAGATCAGAGAGTGTCGGATTGACCAGCAGGTTGCCAAGCGAGTTACCGTGAGCTGTGGCGACAAGCTGTACACCGCGTTCCGCGATGGTACGGGCTGCTGCTGCCTCTAATTCCGTGCCGATCTCGTCGATCACGATCACCTGTGGCATATGATTTTCGACCGCCTCGATCATCACTGCGTGCTGCTCTGCTGTACGAGCGACCTGCATACGTCGCGCACGACCAATACCGGAATGAGGAATGTCGCCATCGCCAGCAATCTCATTAGAGGTATCAACGACTACAACACGTTTGTTGGCCTCGTCCGCGAGGACGCGAGCTATTTCACGCAACAGGGTGGTTTTACCCACACCTGGACGACCAAGAATTAGAATGGATTGACCCTGTTCGACAATATCACGGATCAGGGCAATACTGCCAAGCACCGCTCGACCAATACGGCATGTCAGGCCGACTATTTTTCCCTTTCGGTTTCGCATAGCGCTGATACGATGCAAAGTTCGCTCAATACCGGCGCGGTTGTCGTCACCAAATTCACCAATACGCTCAACCACATAGTCCAGGTCAGCAGAAGTCACGGGCTCAGGGCTAAGGATCACCTCCCCTTCTGGGAATCGGCCTTCGGGTAAACGTCCGAGGTCCATTACGATCTCCAGCAGGTCGCCTCGATTGTCGAGCCGATTGACCGCTTCGTGGATGCTCGGCGGAAGGGCAGCCAGCAGAGCCTTCAGATCGTCAGTGATCACATGTTGCATAGGCAGTTTATTCATCCTCTCTTAGATTGCCAGGGCACCTGCGGGTGCCTTGTAATTTTTTGGCGCGAATTGACCGTCCCCAGGCCCTTCAAGCCATAGGCCGCTCGTTGCTCTAGCAGGGGGACTGCGCTCGGACGCATGGCTAGTAATGCCATGTGCCGAACGAGCAGGTCCTTGGTAGATATCTGCTCAAATCCACTATTGCGCAGAGCGGTGATGACAAAAGAGTCGTACTCCCTCACCATACAATAGATCGGGCGTACAGCAACTTCCTGAAGCCGCCGGATACCAAAGCGCAGAAGCGGTTCGGCAAGATCGGTATGCTCAGGATGCACCATCAGAAAGAGTCGGTGCGGTGCCGAGCCTTGACCTCGACAGAGCCGCAACCATGCTCCTAAACGAACGCCTACATCACACACGTAATTCTCATTCCCGTTAGAGAAGAGACGCTGTGAGCCGACGTGAAGCTTTGCATATTCTTCGCTGTTCTCTAGCAGCTCCGCCATCTGCACCCGTTGTGGAGTGACAGAACGGTAAAGCTGGTGCAATCCCCACACGTAGTGGCGATTCCAGCGCCGCAGCGATGGTAGAGGAGGCTCGTTCTGCACGCTCGTTAACCCTGGCTGGTAGACGTAGGTCAGTTCACGGGCATAACGTTGAAACCCCGAGCGTTGGAACATGCCTAGCTCCGGTATCTCGTCCTCAACCTTTGCAAAAATACGAAGAATGCCATGAGTTGCCGCCATCTCCAACGTGTATTCCAGCAATGCCGTTAACACTTCCTCGCTAGAAACGCTGCGCTGCACCATAGAGGCTAAATAGGACATATCCCAGGCGTTGCGTGATGGTCGCTCACGCATCTGGGCGAAGCCAAGAATACGCCAGTGGTCTTCACAGATCCACGTGCGTGATGCAGGATTGAGGGGAAGGATATTTCTTAGGATAGGTGACGGGGTTAGATAGTCCTCCACCGGCTCTAGCCAGCACACGAACTGCGCGAACTCGTGTTGTTTGCTGCGAGCACGGCGATCAATGGCGTAGATGATTCCCGGCAAATCAACGTATAGTACCGGTCTTATCATCAGTGCTCCCGCGTCGTGTGGGGCCGCGCAATCAATTGCGCTACATGGGCGTAATAAATTAGGCCCCTACGAGATGACGCTCTGTACTATGCGGAGAAAGTAGTGATGAAAACGTGGGTCTCGCCGACCTTCGGTTAATGCAACCTCCGGGTGAAACGCCGTGCCCAGCAGTGTCCCTTCTCGGACGGCGACGATAGAACCATCGTCGAGCGTTCCTAGCACCTCTACCTCTGGTCCGACCGACTCAACGGCTGGTCCTCGAATAAAGAATGCATGGAATGGTGCTTCTCCTAATGCTGGCACCGACAGGTCTGTCTCAAAACTCTCCCGCTGACTACCAAATGCATTGCGACGGACGCGAATGTCCATAGAGGCCAACAGCGGCTGGCCCATAAGCGCGTTATCCGTCTCTTTCGCTAATAAAATTAAGCCCGCACATGTTCCCCAGAAGGGAACCCCTTCCTGGATTTTCTGTCTCAACACCGTATCCAGGCCATACTCTACCATCAGTTTTCCGATGGTTGTACTCTCACCACCTGGTATAATTATACCATCAATTTCGTCAAGATGCTTGGGGAGTCGGACGGCGATGCCGTCTATTTCGACTCCCAGTTGCGAGGCTGCCATATGAAGTGCTTTGAGGTGAGCCTCGAAATCACCCTGTAATGCTAATACGCCTACACGTAGCTTTGGGTTGGACATTGTAAACCTCGGACATGATACATCGGCCGGGCGTGATAAATCATGCCCCTACCAGCCGCGTTTCGCCATCAACTCATTTTCAGGCAACTTGGCTACACTCACACCAAACATAGGCTCACCCAGGTTACGCGATACCTCCGCAATGATCTCCGGGTCCTGGTAGTGGGTAGTGGCGCGGACAATCGCTTTTGCCCGTTTAAGCGGCTCAGTTGACTTGAAGATGCCGGAGCCAACGAAGACACCTTCCGCCCCTAGACGCATCATTAAAGCAGCATCGGCGGGAGTGGCGATACCACCAGCCGAGAAGTTGACAACGGGGAGCTTACCAGTTTGTGCAACTTCCTTGACTATCTCATAAGGTGCACCGAGATTCTTAGCCTCGGTCATTAGTTCTTCTTCTGGTAGCATTTGTAAACGGCGAATACCATCCATAATAGTACGCATATGACGCACCGCCTCTACAACATCACCAGAGCCAGCCTCTCCTTTCGTGCGTATCATAGCCGCACCTTCACCAATACGACGAAGTGCTTCACCGAGATTGCGAGCACCACATACAAAAGGTACTGAGAACAGATGCTTGTTAACATGGAAATGTTCATCGGCTGGTGTCAACACCTCTGACTCGTCGATGCAGTCTACACCGATAGCTTGAAGAATTTCGGCCTCGACAAAGTGACCAATACGGCACTTCGCCATGACGGGAATAGTGACAGCCTCTTTAATTTGAATGATAAGTTCAGGATCACTCATACGTGCGACCCCGCCTTGAATACGAATATCGGCTGGCACACGCTCCAGTGCCATCACTGCGGATGCTCCTGCTTCCTCTGCAATGCGTGCTTGTTCCGCATTCACTACATCGCAGATGACTCCGCCTTTAAGCATCTCTGGGAAATTACGCTTTACCTGTGCTGTTCCTGTTTGTCTTTGCATGACTCGGTATCTCCTGGCGTGTATGCCAAATAATCAAGAATATATGAAGTTTATATTGAATTTTAGCATGTGACAGGACAAACCACCAGAGCCAATCGGCTTACGGGGAGCCAGCCATGTCGTATTGGCCTATCTATCGTCACCATAATAATTACTTCGATAGTGATAACAACTAACGTGTTCACTCTAATCCCTAACAATGGTATACTTAAACGAGAATACTAAAAAGACATTGTCTTCCCCCAAGAGAGACGAAAGGCAGGGCTGATATGACAACTATCTCCAATAGACAAACGGTAGTCACTCCTGCTGACAACGTGCCAGGCCCCAAGCAAGGTCAGTGGACTTACGACCACTACGCGACCCTCCCGGATGATGGGCAACGTTACGAAATTGTAGATGGAGTGCTTTATATGGCCCCTCCTTCCCCTAGCGGCTTCCATCAAGGAGCCGTCAATTTACTTGCTACGTATTTGACAATACATGTTCAATTTGTCGGACTTGGGCGCGTCTACTCTGCACCATTTGATGTTGAATTAGCTCCAAACACAGTCGTTCAACCTGATGTATTCGTTCTTTTGAAAGAAAGTAGTAGTAAATTTACACCCTCACGTGTAGTTGGTGCTCCTGAGCTTGTCATCGAGGTATCTTCTCCTCGTACAGTCGTGCATGATCTACATCGAAAGTATGTTGCCTATGCTGCTGCTGGCGTGAAAGAATATTGGGTTGTTGATCCTGCCGCTCATACCATCGAAGTGCTGATATTGGAGAACGGAGAATACCATTCGGCTGGTGTTTTTAGCGGAGAGGATACACTACCTTCGCAGGTAGTACTAAACTTTCCTGTACAGGTGCAGCAGTTCTTTGCTTGAGAACCCGGTAAGCAAGTTTTTGGTTCACACGCACCCGTGACGCTCTCCAGGGAAGGAGTAAATAGATGCATGTGCGACTGGCGACCCCAGCCGATGCAGTTGCCATTGCGACCATTTACAATCAAGGGATTCAGGATCGCGTGGCAACGTTCGAGACACGTCTACGCACACCAGAAGAGGTTGAGCAGTGGTTTGACAGCGTCCATCCCATTGTGGTTCTCGAAGCAGATCAGCAAGTTATTGCCTTTGGGTCCACGAGTGTCTACCGCCCGCGTCAGTGTTACGCTGGCATTGCCGAGTGTTCAGTCTACGTTCAGCGTGAATGGCGCGGACGTGGTGCGGGTCGCCTGGCCCTTGAAGGGCTGATGAAGGAAGCCGAGAGCGCGGGCTTCTGGAAGTTGGTGTCGCGGGTGTTTGTCGAGAATACCGCCAGTCGTGGCCTCATTCGCTCACTCGGCTTTCGCGAGGTTGGCGTGTATGAAAAGCATGGACAGCTTGATGGTGTGTGGCGAGATGTCGTTGTCGTCGAGTTGCTTTTGCCCAACAACCAGGTCTCCTCGTAACAGATACATTACGCTCTCATTGCCAATTACAGGCCGAACGAGGGGGTAATGGATTAGACCCCCTACATGTTCTGAATGGAGGACAGAGCAGAAAGATAGTATACGCGGGTCACTGCAGGTGGAATGTTGTTCCGTCGTTCAGATAGACGATCTGTTGGTCCCCGATATGCACTACTAAGTCAGGTTTACCATCTCCGTTTACGTCTCTCGTCTCGCCTGTTACGGGCGTGAGGTCTTGTCCATCGCCAAAGAGAACGGGGCCGACAAAGATACGTGTCTTTGAGGCGTCGCCTCCAGGTATCTCAATGATTTGCACATGTCGACGCAGGTTTAAAAAGATAAAATGGGTCGGGTTCGCCTGGCTGTCTCCTTGTCCTACCACTGCGTCAATTTGAGAGGTGCGGGGACGACCGTAGTGCAGATCATCCTGGTAGCCACGCCACCATGAGCTAAACGCGGTCAACGCCATAACAAGTAGGATTGTCACGACCGCGCCTATCAGTACGGGTACGAGAGGAAAACGCCTCTGGTGGGGCAAGGCTTCCGTGTTGGGAGCGACCGCATCCGAAGCCACACCATTGCTATTGCGAGGACTGATGCTAGAACGCCGACGCTGAACAAGCGTACCTTGTGTGATAGGGTCTTCCTGTACATCTACATCATAGTCGTCATCGGTGGTATGTACTACTGACTGCTTCTTGAGCTGCGAGGATGGTGTAGAAGACCTGGGCTGCGCAGATGGTACGGCTGGCATGGAGCGCGTAGACCGCGTTATCTGCTTAGGTTGTGGAGACTGTATGGGCTGGGGCGGCCTGTTGTAACGTCGTGCGCTGGTAGGCATTCGAGTCTGGTACAGGGCATCATTGTCCTCGACATCGTGTTCGATAGGTAGGGACTGCTTTTTCATCTGCGCGGTTCCCATCGCGTCCTCCATTCTATGGTTTTAGAACATATTTTCTTATTGACAAGTATACCAGAATTAACGCACACGTCAATAGAGATTTGTATGAATATAGGGTTTTATATGCGAACATTCAGAAATTAATGTTCCTTCTCTTTTTGAGAGACTTGCAGAGCCGAGATGGTGGAGCACCGATTCTACAGGAGAACCAGGACATGCTAAAAGTCACAAAGGAGTTTATCGTGTTGAGCGAGACGCTTCAGCTTTTCTCTGCATTACATAGAGTGAGGTTGCTATAACGCGACTCTCTCAAAAAGATGTTATTTCGTATTATTCAGCAAAATACGGAATTGTGAGAGAGTTCACAGAAAAACCGTTAATCTTTTGTTATACTTGATATATCAATAGAAGGTGAAGGCAATCTTCTGTTCCCGTCACATAGTCGACTTTGCAAGAAGGATTGCTGTGAAGGACTGGGGAGAGTCCAAATGACCACTGTGATGTGGTAAGGAGGATTGAATGCCGACCATTGTTGTTCAGTTGTTGTACCGTCTATTCAACTGCTCCTTCAAGGAGGAAAACTCATGCAACGTATCCGACTGTTCCTTTTCTCAACCGCCCTTCTAGTCGTTCTGTTTGGGGCAACGGCCTTCGCCGCATCGAGTACGGCCTTTGCCAGTACCTCGATGCGGAGCCACAGCGCGAGCCACAGCGCCGCTGCGCATGAAGCTAGTGGAGGTCCTGCCGCTGCGCGTATCAGCCAGCAGAGCAGCGCTAAAGTCACGTGCTCAGGCAATGGATGCAATGGGAAAAGCCCTGCGACGACAGGCTGCGAAACTGGTGCGTATACCGTGCAGACGGCTGTCTTCAGCAACTCGTACGTCGAACTGCGCTATTCTCCCACCTGTGGAACCAATTGGGCACGCACGACGAGCAAAGTTGGCCCTGCCAATCTTGTTGCCAGAGTCCAGCGCATCGACGGACTGACCTACACCTTTTCCGGTGGCAAATTCAACTACGCCTTCTCCGCTATGGTCTATGCTCCAACAGTCAAGGCGCGGGCATGTGGCGGCGTCAATGGTATCAGTGGCTGTACAGCCTATGTCTAGAGAGGTGAGAGGAGTAGTGGAGACGTGCATCTCCTTCGGTGTCGTTTTCATTCTCTTATCACGGAACGCACCGCCTATAAAGTAATACCTATGAAGATGGAGACGCGATGATTTTCTATTTGGAAAATCATCGCGTCTCCATTATCAGTTCGGAAAGTAGTGCGACCCCTTGTGGGTCACTTCAGACCACTCATTCTCCACAACCCAACGCAGCGACTGATCTGCTGAAGCACAAAAGGAGGCTAGGACCCCTTGCGGGTGCTCTAGCCTCCTCAAGACCTATCAGCGACTTTCAAATTGCCTTAGTGTGAAAAACAGGGCATTTCCATGTACTGTACGAACATGATACAATAGTCCCATCACCAGACGAAGCATAATCCTGGCAACCAACATCACTCTAACGACTCGAAGCGAAGCGGATATATATATTTAGCATGCTAGACATCATCATAACGCTGGCGCAGGCATTTCATGCGCAGCAGAAACAACTCTACATGGTAGGTGGGACGGTGCGGGACGTACTGCTGCACCGAGGGAAGTCTGCCGACGCGGACCTGGCGACCGACGCGCATCCCAGTGAAATCAAGCGCCTGGTGGCACCTACACAACCGGGTGCCGTAGTCCTGGTGGGCGAGAGGTTCGGCACCGTGCGTCTTCACTACGATGCTAATATTGTCGAAATTACCACCTTTCGTAGTGAACGCTACAATCCTGAGTCGCGCAAGCCAGAGGTCTGCTTTGGTACTAACCTGGAGGAAGACCTGCGCCGACGTGACTTCACCATCAACGCAATGGCCCGCGATCCACTCGACGGGCATATCATCGACCCCTTTGGCGGGCGGCGCGACCTCAGCGCCCATATTTTGCGCGCTGTCGGTGAGGAGCCGAACAAACGTTTCGATGAAGACCCGCTGCGCCTGTTGCGTGCTGTCCGCTTTGCCGCCCAACTCGATTTCACCATTGAGCCGGAGACGCAGCGTTCGATTGAGCGACAGGCCGCTAAACTTCAAAAGATTAGCCGCGAACGTATCCGTGACGAGATGAACAAGCTCCTTGTCTCGGGGCACCCCTATAAGGGCCTCAACCTCCTGGTCGAGCTAGGTCTTATGGAATGGATTGTGCCGGAGTTGCTAGAGTCGCGAGGCGAGAGCCAGCAGGTGCAGCCGACGCGAGCACCGCATACAAAGGATATCTACTCTCATATATTACGTGTCGTCGAACGCTCCTCTCCTCGACTGAAGACCCGTTGGGCTGCTTTGCTTCATGATATTGCGAAGCCGCGCACAAAGACTATTAAGGATAACGAAATTCACTTCTTTGGTCACGAGGATATTGGAGCATACATAGCGCGAGACGTTCTCAAACGGCTTCACTTCGACCGTGACTTTATTGAGAGTGTCTCGAAGCTAGTGCATCTACACATGCGTACCAATGCCTATACGCCTGAATGGACGGATGGAGCGGTGCGACGCCTGATGATCGATAGCGGCGACGATCTGCAAGACCTGCTCGATCTCTCCCGTGCCGACATTACCAGCTATCGTACTGACAAGGTGAACCGCGCATCGGCACGTGTAACGGAACTGGCAGAACGCTGCCAGCGGCTCAAGGAAGAGGCGGAGCGCCTCCCGCTCAAGAGTCCATTAGATGGAAATGAATTGATGAAGATGTTTGGGCGTGGACCTGGGCCATGGTTGCGTCCCATCAAGGATCACCTGCTGGGTATGGTTATTGATGGTCAGCTCTCCCCCGAGAATAAGGAAGAGGCAACACGTATTGCCAGGAAGCTGATGGATTCACAGCAGAATGAATAATGGAGTCCACAGGGGTCTAATTCATCACATCCTGGGTTTCAACGCAAGAAAGGCAGAGCTTTATGGCGAATGAGAAAACATCGGGTCCTCAGAAACCAGCAGTGGGGACTCCCAAGGCGACTGGAACACAGAGCCAAATGAATGCTCCAATTGTTCCCGCACCTGCACCAACAAGCAAACCTGTTCCGAGGGCGGAAAAGCGCCGAGATGGTGGAAAAGGCAACAAGTCACGCGTCGGCGGTACAGCGGTGCAGGGCGCGAAATCGACACAGCCTAAGCAGATAACGCCGACCAACGATCCCAACAAGCAACAGGCGGAAAGCTACAATCGCACAATGCGTCGCCGTATGGAGCAGATGGGCACAGGACCATACGCTGGGGAGCAGAGAAGCCAGACGCTTCAAGAGCAGCGCAAAAAGCGACTCGACCGCAGGAAAGAACGCCTGGAGCAGAAACGCGAAGAGTTGCGCAAGTCGGTGCCAAGCGGGAAAATTTCTCTGGGACGTAGAAATACTTACTTCCTGATCGCGGTCGCAGTGATTGTCGTCTTGCTGATAGTGCTGGTTATCGTATTAAGAGTGTTGCATGTTTTCTAACTGACCAATCCATCGCTTAGTTAGAAAACATGCATAAGGTGGAAATCTTCTCTAGTTTTACTTCGCTAGATGCCGCAATCCATCAATGGACGGCTGCAAGAAGTAGTCACCTCCCGTGGTAATTACCCATCGCTGCATTAGCGTGATATGATCCTGCCGCCCTCCTGGTAGGCTGAATGTGCGCGTCGCGTCTTTCTGTGCCATGATCGGGTCCTGGCCGTCGGTGGTTGGTTTGTCTTTTTCTCCAGGAAAGCCTGGATTGTTCACCCATACACTCTGGACGAACTCGAACTGATTAGCAATTGAGTGCTGGTAGGCCAGGAACAGAAGGCCACGATCAGCAGCGACCCCCTCAGGACTTTCCGCTGGTGCGTTCTCCTGCAAAGACTCTCCGTAGGGGATGCCGCGCCGCAGCAAGCGACGCGTCTGGGTATCAGGCTCGCTCTTCGCGGGATCAAATTGACCCCCTGGCGTCAGTTCGTTGCGTGGGTAGACTTTTCGAATATGTGCTGCACGTGGAACGAGCTTCCCATCTGGATCACTGGCATACTCGAAGTTATTGATATGCTTGTCATCAAGTAGGCCAGGGTTCGCGAGTGAGGGGTCCTTTACTGTGGGATCGAGGTTTGCAAGCTCGTCCTTAGTCCGCTCTAATGGTGCTCCGCTCTCGTAGCGTCCGACAAGCTTTGCTCCCATGACAGAAGGATTAATTCCTTCCGCATTCGCCTGGCTAGCGATGAAATCACGGAATCCTTTCACGTTCTGGCGTAGTCGTCGGAACACAAGGTACGATCCATCTTTTATCCAACTTGGTCCCGGATCAGGCACGTCATGATTCGACCCTGGTGTTCCTGGCTGCTTGCGGTACCCCAGAACGAACTCTCCAGGCTGGAGCAAGTCCTGTCCTGGATGTCCCTGATTTGGATTACTCTTCGGGTCATCTGGTTGATCTACATCAAGGATTCCTGGCTGCGAAATTCCGTCCTTGAAGCCGAAGTGCTCATGACCGCGCTGATTTCCCGACCTCGTTCTGCCCGCCTGTGTGAATACAAGGTGGACGCCCTGATTGAGGTTCTGAGTCTGGCGCACGATTTCGTCATTGAGGTCGTCGAGCGAATCTGAAGCAATTAACATAACTGCATGCACTGATGACGATTTGAACGGCTCTATCCAGTTCGTGGGATCACTTCCGTCCACATCGCCCAAAGAAAGCCCCCCGAATATTGGGACATTGTGGCGTGCCTTCATCCCTTGCTTGAAGTCGTCAGGGAAGCTATTCAGTTCAGCCGCAGCAACTCCAAGAGCCTGGAGGCCAGGAAATGTCAGGGCAATGTTCATCCACGTCGCCTTAACTGTGCCTTCCCGACCATGTCGGCGATCAGTGACCTCTTTGAACAGCTTGTTGAAAGCGATCACCTCACTACTTGTTGTGACATCATCAATGATGCTGGCAAGCCAGGTACGTGCCGAGGCCGCATCGGTGAATTGGAGGAAGAGAAACTCCTGGAAATCCTTGTTGAAGCCTCCCATAATGTTGCCCTGGATATTGCCGAGATGAGACGCAATATCTTTTGCCTCTAAGACTCCGCTCAGCGTGTCTGAAGTAGTGCTAACCGCGCTATTGCCCACTTCAACTGTCGCCTGTGCCTGGTTCGCTGACTCAACTGTTCCCGCTGCATCTAGAGTATCACTCATTATGCTTTCTCCTTGTTCCTTACTGCTTTTCGATAGACTACATGTTGAATACAGTTTCCTTTACTCAATGTGTACGCAGGAGAAACTTCTTTTTGGTGAATTCTTTTTTGTTCTGCTTAATAGCCCATTCACGGGGAAATGATATGAAAATGTCTCATACTTGGCCTCAAAATGATATTCTCCTGCCTGGTAACTGAAGAGAAGACCTACCCCTTTTCAAGGGATAGGTCTTCTTTGAAGTTCCATTGCTTCGTCGCAAAGTGAAAGCAGATGAGCCTACTCTATTGCGCGTCGCTATGTACCATCGGGTATGATCTCAACTAGACTAATTGGGGTAGGGCATGAGATTGGGCGCTGGCGTGTCCCCGTAGTTGACGTAGACCGTCTTCTTGCGGAAGTAGTGATCGAGGCCATGGGCACCATCATCGCCACCCTGACCGCTCAAGCCATAGCCTGTATGGAAGCCTTGAAGCTGCTCCGGTCCGATCTTGTTGATGTAGACTTCGCCAAAGCGAATGGCCTGTACAGCGCGCATCATGTGCTGAATGTCGCGTGTGAACAGGTATGCGCTCAGGCCATACCGGGTGTCGTTGGCGAGCGCGATAGCCTCTTCAAAATCGTCGAAGGGCATGATCGGCGTGATCGGGCCAAAGACCTCCTGCTGCATAATATCCATATCGTTACGCACGTTCGTAAGCACGGTTGGCTCGTACCAGAAACCTTTATGGAATTGTTCAGCTTGTGGTCGTTTTCCGCCAAGGACAACCTGCGCACCCTGCTCCTGCGCACGTCCCACCATGCGCTCGATCTTCTCAAGCTCGACCTGGTTTACCTTCGGCCCCAGTTCGATTCCTGGCTGCATCGGGTCGCCCATGCGCAGCTTGCTCGCCATATCGACATAGCGCTCAAGAAACTGGTCGAAGACGCGCCTGTGCACGTAGGTCCGTTCATTACAGGTACAAACCTGTCCACAGTTCATGAAGCGAGCTGTAATCGCATTACGAACGGCGGCATCCATCTCCGCGTCGTCCATCACGATGAATGGTGCCTTGCCGCCTAATTCGAGCGAAACGACGGTAATATTCTTCGCGGCTGCTTCGAGAATCTGGCGGCCCGCGCGAACTGAGCCTGTGACGGTGATGAGTTGAGTAATATCGTCACGAACGAGCGCGTCACCGACCTCTGTACCTGCCCCTGTGACGACATTGACGACGCCAGGAGGAACGCCAGCCGCTTCAACGACCTTCGCCAGCGCCAGGGAGCTTAGTGGCGTATCCTCGTGGGGCTTGATCACAATAGTATTTCCCGCCATCAACGCCGGAGCAACTTTGCGCGAGAAGAGTGCCGCCGGGTAGTTCCAGGGAATAATGCCTACCACGACCCCATAGGGAACGTTGCGAATCCAGATGTCTTCGTTGGGAGTATCCGCCGCGAGAATCTCACCCATGGGGGCACGTGCAAAGGTGGCGAAATACTCGAAGAACTCAGAGGTTCCACCTATCTCACCCTGTGCTTCAAAGAACGGTTTGCCCTGCTCCTGTACGACCAGTCGCGCCAGCCGATCAGCGTCTTTCCGAATCAGCGCGGCTATACGCTTGAGATACGCGGCACGCTGAACACCGGATAAAGCTGCCCATGCTGGCTGTGCCTGGAATGCAGCTTCCAGCGCCGCGTGTGCATCTTCGCGTGTACCTTCGGGGACCTCAGCAAAGGCTTCACCTGTAGCGGGATTCAAAACGGAGCGGGTACGTCCACCGCTTGCTTCACGCCACTGCGCACCAATTCGCATTTGATAGGTTTGTAAAGTTGTGTTTGTTGACATCTTTGTTCTCTCTTCCAGGCTTCTTAACGTGCTGTCAAGCCACCGTCGATTACCAGACCCGTGCCAGTGATAAATGCAGCGTCATCCGAGGCCAGGTATAGTGCCGCAGCCGCTATCTCTTCGGGTGTTCCCAGGCGACCCATCGGTTGACGTGCTACCAGCGCGGCGCGTTCCGTAACAGGATTGTCGGCTTGATCGAGCAATCGACCCACCCATGGCGAATCAACCGTACCGGGGCACAGGCAGTTGACACGAATGCCTCGCTCAACAAAATCAACAGCCACCTGTCGCGTCAAGGCAATGACTGCCCCCTTACTGGCACTGTAGGATGCTCGTTTGACGATTCCCACCATGCCCGCGACAGAGGCCGTGTTGATAATCACACCGCCTCCTTGTGCAGTCATGACAGGGACGGCATACTTACAGCCCAGGTAGACGCTCTTGACGTTGACCGTCATAACGCGGTCCCAATCATCAGGTTCGCATTCAATCACGTCGGTCGTCGAGCCAATCCCTGCATTATTACACAGAATATCGAGCTTGCCATACGTGGTTTGAGCTTGCTCGATCATATGACGGACCTGCTGTGGCTGTGAGACATCAACTCTCAACGCCTCACATATCCCACCTGCAGAGACGACTCTGCCAGCCGTTTCTTTCGCTGCTGCCTCGTTCACGTCCGCTATAAGCAGACGTGCCCCTTCACGGGCGAAGAGGAGTGCCATAGCCTGACCAATGCCTGACCCGGCACCTGTAATAACAGCCACACGTTGCTCTAGTCTCATGGGCATGTTCTTCCATTCTTAGCTAGGCCAGTTGCCTCCATCAACGTTGATGCACTGCTGCGTGATGTAATCGGCTTCGCTCGATGCGAGGAAGACAGCGACACCCGCGACATCATCCGGTTGCTCGATACGACCAAGTGGAATCGAAGCGACTGCGCGACGTTTAGGCTCACCGACTGGCAAATTAGAAATTCTCGCAAATTGCTTGTCCACTTCTTCCCAGAAAGGCGTATCGACGACTCCTGGAGCAATCGCGTTGACATTGATCTTGTGCTCGGCCAGAGCCAGAGCCATCGACTGATTCATGCTAATGACGCATGCCTTACTTGCGCAGTACGCCAGCACATACGCCTCCCCTCTGCGTCCAGCCTGTGACGCCAGGTTGATGATCTTTCCACCTCGGCCCTGTCGAATCATCACTCGCGCGGCTGCCTGGCTGCACCAGAGCAGACCCTTACAGTTGATGTCGAACATGAAATTCCAGTCCTGCTCGGTCGTTTCCAGAAAGGGAATGATTCTACCTACGCCAGCATTGTTTACCAGGATATCTAGCCCGCCAAACTCGTTGACCGCCGTATCGACCATTGCCTCTACCTGCTCCTGGTTGCGCACATCTACCGCGACAGCTGTGGCCTTGCCACCATTTGAGCGAATCTCGTCAGCGACCTTTTGAGCCTCGTCGATCTTAAGATCACCGATGACAACTTTGGCACCTTCCTGGGTGTAGCGCAACGCTATGGCTCGGCCCATACCTTGCGCTCCACCAGTGACAATGGCAACCTTGCCTTCCAGTCTCATGAGAAAACCTCCTTGGGAATGTGTTGACGAAATGTACCGATGTAAAATTATGGCCTTGTAGGGGCCCGATTATGCAATTTGACAAAAGAATCCGGGAATGGAAAGGTATACCCGTACGGGCGCAATTGATTGCGCCCTCCCTTGATGACCAGCACGGGGCGCAATTGATTGCGCCCTCCCTTGATGACCAGCACGGGGCGCAATTGATTGCGCCCTCCCTTGATGACCAGCACGGGGCGCAATCAATTGCGCCCGTACCATCGTCATACCACGAAATAATTTGTAAATCGGCAACGTCAGCTCTATGGTTGACGGGAATTTATGCGGTAGCGATCAAGCGTCGCTTGATTGAGCTTCACTCCTAGCCCTGGTCGCTCTGGCAGCCGCACAAATCCTTTGTTATCAAGAGTCAGTGGCTCCTCGAAGAGTTCTGAGCGAAGGGCGTTCGGATTTTGGTCCCATTCTAGCCAACTGCCGTTGGGAATTGAAGCAATGAAGTGCATATTGGCGATTGTACTCACTGCCGAAGAAAATACATGTGGAATGACGGGCAACCCATAAGCCTGCGCGAACGCCGCTATCTTGCGACACTCGCTGATGCCACCTGACCATACTACATCCGGTTGCACGATATCGACCGCCTGGCGCACGATGAGTTCGCGGAAACCTGGCAAACCTGTTTCCGTCTCGTAGCCCGATACGGGTGTAGTCAGTTGATGGGCAACCATTGCTGACCCATTCAGGTCCTCAGTAGCAACGGGTTCCTCAAGCCAGTAGATGTTCTGGTTCTCGACTTCACGCATGAATTTCAGTGCCAATGAGGGAGTCCAGGCGTTGTTCGCGTCTATAGCAAGTTTGACGTTCGGGCCCATAGCTTTGCGAGCCGCATGAACGCGCGCAACATCCTCCTCAAAGGTGACAGTAGCATAGTCCAAAGCTGGCATATCCGAGAGCGGGTTTAAGAGGGCGTCGGGCTGGCGTCCTACTTTGATTTTGACACAGCCAAAGCCTCGTTCGGCATATCCTCCAACCTCTTCTGCCAGCGCATTCGCGTCTTTGTCTTGAGCGTAGAATCCAGCGGATGCGTATGTCTGGAGAGTATCGCGATAGCCGCCGAGCAAGCGATAGAGGGGCGTGGAAGTCGCTTGCCCAATAATGTCCCAGAGGGCGATGTCGATGCCGCTGATAGCCATCATCAGCATGCCGCGCCGACCTCGCTGCTGTGCCCGCGTCGCCATTCTTTGCCACAGCTTCTCAATTCTGAATGGGTCCTGGCCGAGAATTGTGTGGCGCAATTCACCCAGGATGAGCGCCTCGGTACTCTCTAAAAAGCCTCCGTAAGCGGCGGCTTCACCCAGTCCTATGATACCTTCGTCCGTATGCACCTGTACCAGGAGCGCGGCACGCTCCGGCATATAGTGAATTGCATCCGCCATAGGGACGGTCATAGGGAAACGAAGTTTGATGGTCGTGACATCTGTAATTATCAATGAACGTCTCTTTCTAGGTTCGTCTGGTCTGTAGGGGTCTAATTTATTAGACCCTGGTCACTAGGGGATGATTGCCAACATAAGGGTGTAATGAATGAGACCCTTACGCAGTTCGTCCCAGGTCGGCTTTCCCACGCGTGCGGGTCAGGCGACTCTGCAAAATTACGACGACGAGCAGGAAGGCTCCACGGATGACCGATTGCCAGAAGGAGGTGATGCTGATGAGCCCTCGCCCATTCTCGAAGTCCAGGATGTTGAAGATCAGGCCGAGCAGGAGTACGCCGACCAGACTTGTCAGGACGGAGCCCATACCCCCACTGAGCAGCGTGCCTCCCACAACGACTGCGGCGATGGCGGTTAACTCCCAGCCAACTCCCTCGTTTGGGATGCCGGTGAAGGTTTGTGCCGCTAGAAACACCCCGGCGAGAGCAGCTAGAATTCCACTCATGACATAGACGGTGAATATAATGCGATCTACTGGTAGACCCATCAGCCGTGCCGCCTCTTCATTGCCGCCAACGGCCAGCACGTGGCGACCGAAGCGGGTAAAGTTCAGGACGAGCGAACCGATGACGTAGGCTACGATGAGAATAAGGACGACTATCGGGATACTGCCGATACCGAAAATGTTGAAGCCAAAGGTGATGTTGTTGGCAATCGTGGTGAAGTCACTCGTAGAATCAACGTTGACGGAGGCGTTGTTGGAGAGAAGCAAGGCCAGGCCACGAGCCGCCAGCAGCGTGGCAAGCGTGGTTATGAACGGTGGTATCTTCAACAACGCGATGGCCCAACCGTTGATGACTCCAACGCCGATTCCTACTGCCAGACAGGCAGCAAGCGTGATGAGAAGACCGTGCGGACTTACAAGAGCGGCTACCACGCTCGTTAACGCCGCTAACGAACCTACCGATAGGTCAATACCACCGGTCATGATGACGAAGGTCATGCCTAACGCGATGAGACCAAAATACGAGTTGTAGGAGAGCAACTTAAAGATGTTGAAGGGTGTAAGAAAGCCATCGTAGCGAAATGTAGCGAACAGGACGAGGAGCACAAGCACAAGTAATGCGCCCTGTCGCTGCAAAATAAGTCTGCTGTGCACAAATCCGCTCGATAACCATGCGACCCGATCTTCGCTCTTCGTTGAAACGATCTCTGCCATAACCTGATATCCCTTTCCAGATTTCCGTTCACTTGTACGGATAGGCGCGATTCATCGCGCCCCCGTTTATTAATAATCCCACGTTGGTTGTATGGTGAACGAGGGTGTAATAAATAGACCCCTACGATTTCCGTTCGCGTTGCAGATAGACGGCTAATAGGATGATTGCTGCATTGATGATTTGTGCTACCGGAAAGGGCACATTCTTCGTGACGAGCGTGAAGCGAATCATTTGAATGAGTAATGCGCCGAGGAGTGTACCCAGGACGGATGCCTGACCTCCTGAAAATGGCGTACCACCAACCGCTACTGCGGCAATGGCGTCCAACTCTCCGTTCAGTCCAACGTTGTTGGCATCCGATGATGAGTTTATCGCAACGATGATGAGTCCAGCAATACCAGCAAGTACACCGCTGATGACGTAGACGGTGCGCTTTACACGGTTGACGGGGATACCAGCCAGGCGTGAAGCCGCCTCATTTCCTCCCGTTGCTAGCAGGTAGCGACCGAACGTGGTGGTACGTACAAGCCATGTTACGATGGCTACGATAATGAGCATCACAATGACCTGGACGGGAATGTTGAGTATACGCCCACTGCCGAGAAAGACGAAATTGGAGCCCCGGAACACCTGGATGTTGCCATTTGAGATGACCTGTGCAATACCTCGTCCCGCCGTGAAGAGGATGAGCGTTGCGATGATGGGCTGAATGCGAAACGTGGTCACGAGGACGCCGTTGAATAAGCCAAGGAGTCCAACGACGACGATTGGAATGATAATACCCAGGCCAACGCCAATGACCGGGTTGTTCAAGGGCGGTATCGAACTAAGGAAGATGATGGGTGCGATGGCACCTGCAATTGCCATGAGCGAACCCACTGAGAGGTCAATTCCACCCGTTGCAATGACGAGCGTCATGCCTGTCGCCACTATCGCCGTTGGTGCCACCTGTATGAGGTTGACGTTAATAGCCTCTGTTAATCCATCCAGGGTGAGAAATCTGGGAGTAGAGACCAGGTTGTAGATGATGAGTATGATGAGCACTCCCAGTACGCTATAGGTCTGAGTACTGCGAAGGAGTTTTGGAATGTCGAAGCGCCGTGCGGATTGTTGAGGTGCAACGCGATCAAGATTCGCCATGTTGCACCTCCTCGTCTGATGCGGAAGATGTAGGAGCCTGATTGATCGCGCTCTCAGGGACGATGGGGAGGTTCTTAAGTGCGGACGATGTATGATCGCGGTAGATTGCGCCTTTGTCCACGCTATCACCGTTAGTATGTATTCCATCAGGTGCAGGCGATGGCAAACCAGAATTTGTCGTGTCTATGTCACCATCATCGCCGTGCGCCATTGCATTCATAATCGTATCTTGACTGATTTCGCCGTGCGGGAGGGTGGCGACGGTCTGGCCGTCGCGCAGAACGACAACACGGTCGCTGCCCTCGATCAGTTCTTCGAGTTCGGATGAGATCATCAGCACTCCTAACCCCTTCTCTGCGAGTTCATCGATCAGTTTCTGTATTTCGGCTTTGGCTCCAACGTCGATACCTCGTGTCGGCTCATCAAGAATCAGAAGCTTGGGATTGAGGCACAGCCAGCGCGCCAGCAACACCTTTTGCTGGTTGCCACCGGAGAGTTCACGGATTGGCTGGTCAGGCCCTGAAGTTTTGATGCCCAGCCGTTGAATAAAGGTGTCCACCACCTCCTGTTGCTTTTCACGCGAGACGATGCCGTTGCGTGAGAGCGTTGGCAGAGCGGCAAGCGTGAGGTTCTCACGCACAGAGAGATAGGGAATGATGCCCTCGGCCTTACGATCTTCAGAACAAAGACCAATTCCCGCGTGAATGGCATCGGCGGGTGAGTGAAAGTGCGTTTGCTGACCATCTATGCGTACTTCGCCAGACTCAATGGGGTCTGCGGCAAAGATGGAACGCGCTACCTCGGTGCGGCCCGAGCCGAGCAATCCGGCAAGTCCGACAATTTCGCCTGCGTGGACATCGACGCTGGCCCCTTGCAACACACGGCCACGGTGAAGCCCCTCCGCTTCAAGCAGGACTTGTTGCTCGACGTGGTGCTCACTAGTGTTAAAACCTGTCTGACCACTGCGACGTACGTCGCCCAGTTCCTTGCCCAGCATCTTGGCAACCAGTTCTATCTTACCTATGCCCTTAAGGTCCCGCTCTTCCACGGTACGCCCATCGCGCATGATTGTGATGCGGTCACAGATGGCGTAAATCTCGTCGAGGCGGTGACCGACAAAGATGACGGAGACGCCCTCGGCCTTCAGTTGGCGAATAACGTCGAAGAGCGTGGCGACCTCGCTTTCGTTGAGCGAGGACGTTGGCTCGTCCATGACCACCAACTTGCTTTTGAACGAAACCGCGCGCGCAATGGCGACCATCTGCTGAATGGCTATGTTGTAGGTCATCAAAGGCTTGCTGACATCGATCTCGATGCCCAGGCGACGTAGCTGCGTCGCGGTTTCACGGTGCATGCGTCCCCAGTTAATAATACCCAGGCGTCTTGGTTCACGCCCCATAAATACGTTTTCGGCTACGGAACGGAAGGGGACGAGGTTAACTTCCTGGTAAATAGTGCTGATGCCGTTGTTCTGTGCCTGCTGAGGAGATTGAAAATCAACGCTGCCTCCATCGAAGAGAATACTGCCTTCATCACGACGGTAGGCACCGGTGAGGATTTTGATCAGCGTTGATTTGCCCGCCCCGTTTTGACCGACGAGGGCATGCACTTCACCGCGCTGAATGCTTAGACGCGTGTCTACCAGGGCGATGACGCCTGGAAAAGCTTTTGAGATATGCTCCATATGGAGCAGTGGCTCGGTCTGGGTCATCCGAGACTCCCTCTAGGGTGCGATAAGTCGAACCCCTGTAGAATACCATATCGTAGAAAGCAAGGGCACCCGCGAGGGGATGCCCCTTGCGGGTGCCCTGTGGTCCCCTATTTGGATAGCCAGACGCATGTGACATGTATATCTAATCATACACCAATTACGCCGTAGGGGTCTAATTTATTACACCCGCGTTTGGCAATCATCCCACGTTGGTCCTGTGGCGACGAGGGTGTAATGAATTAGACCCCTACAGAGAAGCGTTAGAACGAGTTGGGCAGGTTCGCCTGCGCGTTGTCAATGGTGAATTGCTTGTCCCGTACAATAATCCAATCACTCAGCTTTTGACCACTTCCATACTGTTTGATGTTCTGAAAGGTGATCGGGCCGAAGAATGGACTGGATTGCACGGTGGTGCCCAGTTCACCCGCGAGGATGGCGTTGAGTGCGTCTTTTTCGCCGTCGATGGAGACAACGGTAACGTCCTTGCCAGGCTTTTTACCCGCGGCTTTAAGGGCTGCAATGGCACCAATTGCCATCTCGTCGTTGTGCGCGTAAACTGCTGTAACATCAGGGTGAGCCTGCAGCAGCGTCTGCATGGTCTGACGGCCCTTGTCACGGTTGAAGTCGGCGTCCTGAGAGGCGATGATCTTCATGCCGGGGGCGGTTTTGATTTCGTTATCGAAGCCAACTTTACGGTTGGTCGCGGCTGTTGCGCCCGTCGTGCCTTCCAACTCGATGATATTGGCCTTGCCACCGGTCTTTTGAATGAGCCAGTCTGCAACGCGCTTGCCCTGATTGATAAAATCGGAGCCAATAAAGGTCACATAATCCTTGTTAGGTGCGGCCTTCGAGTGGTCAACGTCACGGTCGATCAGGAAGATGGGAATGCAGGCGTTCTTAGCATCCATGACGGCTCTGGCGAGAGGTGCGGAGGTGAGGGGAGCCAGCACGATCACATCAACCTTTTGCGATATCATGTTATCGACGTCAGCAATCTGTTTGGTGGCTGAACTCTGCGCGTCAGCAAAGATAAGCTGATCTCCCTGAGCTTTGGCCTCTTCTTGCATGCTCTTGGTCTCGGCGAGACGCCAGGGGCCGGTGTTCTCGTTCTGCGAGAAGCCGACCTTGAGACCAGTAGTTTTGGTGAGTTTTGGAGGCGAGGCACAGGAGGATGCACCGCCACTAGTACTGCCACCGCCGTTACCTGAGGAGGTGCCGCACGCGGCGAGGACGACGAGCAACAGAATAAGTAGTGTTGACGCGCTGAGTTTCGATGAGTACCGTATGTGCTTCATAGCAAATACCCTTCCTTGTGAAGTAGAATCGCAGGACACAAAATGAGTCCATGTCAACTGACAGATGCAACATTACATCTGCGCGCAAGTGTACAGGCTGGAGATGCTATCAGCTTCCCTGGGCCGCTGCCCCTCCTTTCTACCAGGTAGGCGTTTGATGGACATTGCTAACGCAAAGTACGTTCCCTCACTGCCCTGCCACGTTCCACTAATGAAGAGTTATCTTAAACAAAAAGTATGCTAATTTTGCTAAGCATGTTGGTTATCATTGTTCGCTATGAATCGTTTTGAGTGCTTACTACAAAGCATCTACCAGTCAATGTTGTTACATCTACACAAGGAGGAAATATGTTTCACTTTATAAGGTACACAGTTTCGTTTCGTAAAGTACCTAATCGAATAAGTACAGTGTAGATCAGAAACACAACATTGTCAAGTATATGAGCAATCAAAATCTCTTTTGTCTGTGTAAGTAAGTAAATAATGATCGAATTACGTCTTTGCGCATTAATTTCAACCTGTTTACTTTGAAAAGTACCTAATTGAATGGGAAGAGTATAAATAAGAAACAAGGTGTTTGTCAAGTAATCAAGCAAGCAAAATCAAGTTTTCTAAGGAAAATACAAGCATATAATTGTCTCCGAATATTACTACGTCCTATATGCGGGATTACCTCACCCAATACACACATTTTCCATCAATCATTGACTTTTTAAGATTTTACTTTTATACTACCTTTTAATTGATTAGCTAGAGTGCGAAGCAAAGTGCAAGCGCGTAGTACTCTTAGTACAAAATCGCACGTAACGCCAGGTTACATGTGCGTTCAGTGAATGTATGACAGGGAAAGTGTTATTTTTAGACCTTACCAATAACAGCGACACGTCCCTTGCTTTGCTGAAGGCACTCAGCTCGGAGACGCGCCTGGCAATACTCGCCTATCTTGGTGATCGACTGGTCAACGTCAATGACATCGCGGTCGCGCTCCAGATCGCGCCTTCATCAGCAACCACGCATATCCAGATTCTTGAAAAAGCAGACCTGATACGAACAGAGGTCATTCCCGCGACACACGGCCTACAAAAGCTTTGCGCTCGTACCTATGACGATGTACATATCAGGCTGGAACGAACCATCGCGAATTCACACGATTCGTTTAGCATTACCATGCCAATAGGCCAGTATTATGATTTTGATGTTCATCCCACCTGCGGTTTAGCGACTGAAACAGGGCTGACCGGGCTGCTGGATACGCCAGCAACATTTTACGAGCCGGAGCATGTATTTGCTCAATTACTCTGGTTTCGGTATGGCTACGTCACCTATCGCTTTCCCAACCATTTACCATCTGGAGCTACACCAGTACGTTTCGACCTGAGTGCCGAAATTTGCTCAGAGGCTCCACTGCATCATCTAGATTGGCCTTCTGACATTACGGTATGGGTGAACGGCATAGATCTTGGCACATGGACCAGTCCAGCCGATTTCGGTGGCGAGCGAGGATTGCTCACACCAGGTTGGTGGGAGACAAAGGATAGCCAGTTTGGGTTGCTCAAGAGATGGTCAGTGGCATCCGATGGCAGCTACGTTGATGGCAAAAATATAAGTTCCGTTTGTATGCAGGATTTACGACTCGATGAGAAACCATTCATTGAGGTGCGTATAGGCGTTAAGCCAGATGCGTTAAACCTGGGCGGCCTTAATCTCTTCGGAGAGAAGTTCGGTAACTATCCCCAGCCAATTGTGCTGAAGATCGATTTTGAGCATCCACACCGAAAGGAGGATGTAGCACACTCTCCACCAAAGAGCACTTTCTTTCCATAACGATGAGCTTTAATGGCAGTGGCACCACAATTGAACAAGGAAAGACGAAGATGACACTGGGACACATCGCGCAGCGCTTCCTGGCAGGACTAGCAACGGGAGTGTTTGTCGTAGGTTCTGCGATCCTGGCCGCAACACTACTTTTGGTCAACAGCCAGGACTTTGCTGTCGCGAATACCGTGTACTTTGAGATCTATCCCCTCTTCCTCCTGACCAGTTGGCTCTGTACGATAGCGATCGTGTTTCTGAGGTATCCTGTTTTCAAAGCCCTGCTTCTGATGGTCCTTTTTCTCCTAATCGGTGGGAGTGGATGCCTGCTCCTTACCGTCTTGATGGCGTTGGTGGGCGTTCTGACGGGAGATGGAGCCACACCCGATACCATTCCCATTCGAGGAGCGACTGCTGTTTTCGTTATCCTGCTCTTGAGTGCCAGCAGTGCAGGAGTGATCTGGCAGGCGCGTCGGATGTTTGAGAACCCGCAACGCTTCCATCCTCTTCCCTCTGAAAACAGTGAGGCATGAGAAGCATGCGGATGATTCCTGTCCTCTATTTCGAGCGGATCCCACCTCAAAAAAGAGCAGAGCACTCGAATAACGGAAGTAATTTCGCCCCGTGATTTCTGCGATGGACTGATGGACTGCCAGAAAGAACTCAATGCACTGTCAGGGCCACATTATCCACGTACATGTACGCGTAGTAGGAGTAGCCGTTCGAGTTCTCGTGATCCAGGAACTGGATGCCGATCGTCTGGCCTGCATACTTGGACAGATCAAAGGTCAATTGTATCCAGGCGCGGTCGTTGGTGGTCTTCCTGAAGAGTTGCTGAATCACCTGCCCGCTGCTGTTGATGATGTCTGCCTCCTGCCAGGCATACTGGCTGGAGTCATTGGTACCCGGCCAGTAATAAAAGCTCAGCGACGCACTGGTGGTCGAGCTGGGAATGGTGACCATCTGGGAGGCGATCGAATCTCCTTGCTGGCCGCTGGTAGTACCGACTTGCAACGAATAATTCCCACTATGAGCCTTGGCAGTCGTACGCACCGGGTAGTTCTGCCCCGCGTAGATCCAACTACCGCTCGTCTCAAAGCCACCATTCTGGATCAGATTGCTCGTAGGAGGCGTTCCGGTAGGCGTGGGTGTGGGTATGTTGGTTGGTTTGGGTGTGGGTACGCTGGTCGCTGTTGGTGTCGGTGTACCGCCGTTGCCGAACTGGACGTCGAGGACGGCATGCAGTTCGATGCCGTTGGGCGCAACCCCTGTCTGACCGTGCAGGAAATCGAAGAAGCCGACGCCGGTGACGGTCACGGGCACGTTGGCTGTCTGGAAGCTGCTGGTAACGGTGTACCGGGCATCGAATTCGGAGCGGGCTTTCTGGATGCTGGGTAGCAATGGGCTGGAGGACCCGACGCAGGCTGGGTCAGGAATCTCGACGATCATCGTGTTGCCAGATCCGTCATCGAGGATCAGGTGGTAGTCGGAGTCGCTCTCCAGTTTGTATTCGGTCAGCGTATCGTGTAGTTGAAAGACGGTGGTCTCGGTCGGCTGGATGCGGTTGTTGGATGGCAGATTGCTTGGCATCGGCAGCGCGGCCAACGAGGCAATCGTGGTCGGGGTCGTAGACTGGAGATTGATCAGACCAACGTCGGTGTCGGTGCCGGTCTTGACCGACCAGCGTTCCAGCCCGCAGGATCCGGATGAGCTGAGCGCTTCATGATCTGTTTCGGCGTTGTGATTATCGTGTAGCTGCTGCTGTTTGGCACTCACCGTTCCAGTGTATGAAGCACTTATACCTACCGATGCAAAGAGGAGCAAGAGGACGAGAGCTAGAAGAATCCGCCTTTTCATGCAAAACTCCTTTGACTGAACAGAAATACCTGTTTTCACCGGAAAGAGAAATCTCCTCTGAAGAAGTAGATTTAAAAGTATATATTTATTATGTTAGGATCAAAGTATACATGGAAGTTATTATGCAGACGTTAATCGGTATGTTAAATGAACACACTCATCTAGTTCGTCTCACCTTTTACCTCATCCATTAAAGGAACCATGGTCATTATAGTTTCTTTCCTCTCTGTTCAGGCAACTAGGTACATGATGCAATAGGCATCAGAACAAGTATACTATCACTGGCAAGACTTGTCTAGGTTCTTCCTCCTCGTCTAAATCATCAGTTCACCAAGAGCGTGCAAGACCCATTTAATTCTGACATTTGCATCCTACGAGTTTGTGACGTGGAATAAATGGCAGGGCGAGGTATTGATGACGACGACGCAGCCCTAGGAACGGTCTCAAGCGCACAAGCCCTGGATTATCAAGGATAATGGAGTCGTGTACCAGTTTTACGCGGCCAATGGGGACCAGGGCTTTGGAATTGGCCTTGCGACCTCTATAATGATGGAGGAGGTGTGCAACCACCGAAGAGCTACAACATTGAGTACTACAACCCTAACGCACAGCCATACCAATGGATAAGCGCGCCAAATCAGGCGAGATTCCCTGCGGCTCCAGCCGCCGGACAGAATACCACCACGTTTGATGTATCACAACCGATAGTTTCCGCATCTTCTTCGACCATCAAGGTGGTGCTGTCTACTCCGGCGTTACAAATTTGAGGACACGCTGGTTAAAAATATCCAGGACGAATAGGTCTCCCTGCGCGTCAACACCCACCGCGCCCGGGCCATGAAAGGTGCTGGCGGTGGTTGAAGGGCTATCGGTAGCATAGCTGGGCTGGCCGTAGACACGTGCCGCGGCTGGGTCATTGCCACTTGATTGGGCTTTGGGCGGGTAGTAGAGGACGCGGTTGTTGTTGCGGTCGGCTATATAGAGTCCACCGTGGGAATCTACAGCTATACCCGTGGGTGTGTTGAGTGTAGTGGCCGTTGGGTTGGGTTTGCCTTGATTTGGTTGTACAGATGCTGAGGAGAAGTCGGGCTGTCCATAGACACGCTCGGCAAGGGAACCGCCGAGTGTGTAGTGCAGGATACGATGATTACCGGAGTCTGCGACGTAGAGGCCACTATTGTCCACAGCTATGTCACGTGGAGTGTTGAGTCCTGCGGAACCACTACCACTTGCGTTGGAGGTGAAGTTGTTCTGGCTGTTACCAGGTGTACCCTGTCCATAGACGAAGTCTGGAGTTGTACTATTGAGGGGATAGTGGAGGACGCGGTTATTGCCGGAGTCTGCGACGTAGAGGCCGCTTTTGTTGGCGACTATACCTTGCGGGTGGAAGAGAGTGTTGGCATCGACCCCACCATTATTTGGCTCGTGAGAAGTGTAATCACTCTGCCCATAGACGCGGTTGGGGATGCTGCTTGCTGACGGGTAATGGAGGATGCGGTTGTTGAACATGTCGCAGATGTAGAGGCCACCTGCTGCATCAATGGCGACACCGTGGGGATAGTTCAGTCCGTTGGCGTCGTGACGAACCGTGTTGGAGGTGTAGTCAGTTTGGCCGTAGACTTGATCTGCCTCTGGTCCTGCACCATGTGCGTTCGTCTTAGGGAAGTGCAAAACGCGGCTATTGCCGTAGTCCGCCACATAGATACCGCCGTGTTGATCTGCGGTGATAGCTCCGGCATTTTTGAGAGTATTCTGAGCGGTAGGGTAGAGGGTAGAGGTTGTGAAATCGGGTTGTGCATACACGACCTGTGCCATAGAAGTGGGATCTGTAGGAGCAGGAGCCTTCGTTGGCACAGTGCTTGTAGGAGTAGGGACCGTTATACCCGTGTTTGTTCCAGAGCAACCACTCCCCGTGAGCAAAATCGTGAGCAGCGCAAGTATCTGAAGAACCAACTCACTCTGTTTGCTAGAACTGGCATACGTGCATCCTTTCACGATGTACCACCTCGTTTAGCTATTAATCACCCTCTTGTCTTGTTGTAGTGTTGGTGTAATGGGGTCTCCATCCTTGCGGGTGATGGTAGGGGCGCAATTGATTGCGCCCGCCCGGGACATGGATGCGTGTGCACGGGCGCAATCAATTGCGCCCCTACCATCACCTACGTAGCTCACCCGGAAGGACGTAGAACCGTGTAATGATGAACGTTGACAAAAGAATCGAGTAACAATGACAATGTATTGCACCCACATCATACCACAGCACCAACGTCGGATCATCGCCAACGCAGGCGTGACAATGATCTTTAAGAGAGCGGTAGCGGCCCGATTGATCGCGCCTGCCTCGGCCCGATTGATCGGGTGAGGCATGAAATCACAAGGAACCGCGCAATGAATTGCGCCGGAACAGGCGCGATCAATCGGGCCGCTACCGATTAGCAGATGCTCTCTCCCGTATTAGATATACCACGTTTGGTGGGTGCGTGCGCTTGTATGACGTGCCATACCGCAGGTGTTTTGGGGCTAATTTGATAGCTGCCAGCGGCTAGTTCGCAGCCCATGTCCCAGAAGACGAAACCTGCGACGCCACCCTGTTCGCCGCTGCTGTAGACGGTTTCAAAGAATTGAGCGCGGCTGCTGAAAATGCCGTTATATGCCTGGCCTGTCGAGGCTGCGTCGCCCATACGTTGTGGCAAGCCGAATTCTTCATCGACCATTGGCTTATTGAGCTGCTGGGCGTAGGCAGTGATGGTGGGGATGAGCTTGAGGTCGTTTTGCGAGTAGGTTTTGAAGGCAATGATGTCGTTGTTGGGTAGAGCGTAAGTTTCGTGCCACCACGGTGTTTGTGGAGTTTCGTCCCCCATGTGGTTAAAGCCACCCGCGGTGATGAGATGGCGCTTTTGATCGGCGTGGCTCAGTTCGTCGGTGACTGCACGGTAGAAATCTACGAGATGCTGTGTCTCATCGACAGTTTTTGGTGGGTGTGGTTCGCCAGAGATGGAGTAGAAAGCGATTGATGGTTGGTTGCTGTAGTGAGTGCCAACCGCGTTGAGGAAGGCTTTCCAGTTGCTGGCATCGTATGGATCACGACCCTTACTCATGAGCAGCCAGCGAAATGCGGAGATATCCATGACGACGAACATGCGCTGCTGTCTGGCAGTGCAGACGAGGTAGTCCATGTTGTGCCAGATGGTGGCATCGGCGATGTTCTGGTGCGCAGTGCGCTGGTCCCAGAAGTCGGTGGGACGGATGAGGTTTTGTCCCGCGATTTGACCCATTGTTAGGGCCGCGTTGATCTCGTCGGTAAATTGGGGTTTTTGCCAATGGGAGGAGCCTCGGTAGAAGGTGTAGCCATAAAGCTTGAGAGGTTTCCCTTGATAGATAAAGCTAGTTCCATTTTTCGCGACAAAAGCATTTGGGCTGTTGTTGCCCTGGTTTTGCGGGCAGAGGAGGGGTGTTGAAAGTGGGGAGTTTGCTGGTAGGGTTATTCCTCCTCCGTTCGATGAGGTGTTCGTTTGAGATTGGGAGGAGGACATACAGGCAGCGGTGCCAAGGGCTACAATGAGGCATGCGAGGATACTTCGCACGCGTTCGACCAGGCTGGGGATGGCGTTTTCTTGTTGCATTGCTGTCCTCCTCATGATTTAAAGATCCACAAGGGATCTCCTACTGAATTTCTAGCGTATACAAATTTTCTTGTTGTTGTTCTTCACGGTGCCACTTTTGCCCGTAGGTGTAGAGTTCGCGCAGGGCGCGGACGATGACGGTGAGTTTGGCCCCTGTCGCGCGCCCGCTCTTGCGTGGGAGATGGTGCACGCCCAGTTGTGTGTAGGTGTAGCCGAAGCGCTTGAGTTTGTAGAGCATTTCGGCATTGATCATCGCGCCCCGCGTCTCAAGGGAGTGTCGATGCAGGAATTCTGTTCGGTAGAGTTTGAATGCGCAGTCAACATCACGCACATGTACTTTGAGGATCGCTGAGACCAGCAACTTCCATCCGCAGGCATTGAGCTTGCGCATCCAGGTGTCCTGGCGGTCGATGCGATAGCCGAGCACGGCATCGTAGGTGTCGATGAGAGGGAAGAAGGGTTTGAGATCACGCGTGTCAAATTGTCCGTCAGCGTCCATAAAGAATGCGAGTTCTTTTGTTACCGCCGCGAAGCCAGTGACGAGGGCAGCACCGTAGCCCTGGTTGATGGGATGCGTGATCAGACGCACGCGGAAATCGGTGGCGGCGATAGCCTCGACGATGGTTTGTGTACTATCTCTGCTCCCATCATTGACGACAATCACCTCAAAGTCTGGTACCCAAGGTGTAAGAGTGGCAAGCACAGCGTGGACCGTCTGGGCGATAACCTCATCTTCATTATGTGCGGGTAGTATGACTGAAAGGCTACGATTGGTAAGAAATCGGTTGTTGTCGCTATACATTGGCTCACTCTCCTCATTCGCCAGGTTGCCCTTACGGGTTCTCGCCTGGGATGTACCCACGAAGACCCAGAGGCGCATGCCAAGGTAGGATATGGTCATGGTTCCAGTGATCGCCGTTATTTTCGAAATGTTTGCCCATAATGCTGGATTGACAACAAAGGGATGTGCTATGCCAGCTACCACCCACAAAACGAAGTTGTTACAAAGAATGCCACAGAGATTTACGATAGCGAAGCGCATAAACTCACGTCCCGTTGTCGCTTGTGTCTGTTGAAATGTCCAATATTTATTGAGTATATAGCTGTTGAGCGCACCTAGCGCGTAAGCAGTAGAGTTATACACGACCAGAAGGCCCACGTCCCGTGTAGGGAAACATAAAAAGAAGATGTTAAATGCAACGAGGTCAATAGCGGTATTGAAGACGCCTACGATACTGAAACGGACAAATTGCCGTAATACACTTCTCCGTGAGCGTACGAAGGAGATAAACTTCTTGTGTGTCTTCGTTCGCACCTCTTGTATGTCTGCTTGTAGGGAGACCCGCAAAGGGTCTCCCAGTCGGGACGAGGTTTTCACAGCTGGTTCCTTCCAATAGGTCATACGCTCTACGATCAACTCTCGGTCATAAGGGTATATAAGAGGAGGCCCACAATACGTCTCCCTACTGAACGGTCTCGGCAATGTTGACAGTATCGAAGGTGACGACTCTCAGTGCGCCGGGGTTGTGTGATGTGACAGCCAGGCCCGCTAGCATAGTCCCAGTGCTGTCTACCTCTATGTTTGACCCGTCGATGAGTGTCCAGGTGACATCATCTTTTGAGGTGTAGGCGGAAAAGATGTTGCCGCTGCGCTCAACCTTCAGGTAGATCGCTCCTTTGGGCACGTCTGGAAGAACAGCCTCACCCGTTCCATCGCCAGGCTTCTTGCGATACTGCACCATGATGCCATGCTGTGGTGTGATGAAAGCGGCGTAGTAGGGAGAAGCTGGATCGGTGCTCTCGCGCAGCATGACCCCAGCCTTTGAGTAGTCGTTTCCTTCCCTTGCGGCTCCGCCTATCTGCTCAACGAATTTGACCTGTGCGCTCACCGCGCCATCGCCGGACAGCGGCTGCCAGACGTAGTGGAACTGATCAACTTTGAAGAAGATGTCGAAGCCCCCACCTTGTAGTGTCCAGGTGTGCGTGTACCTGTTGAATAATTGACTTCCGCGTGGCGCGGGATAACCAATATCGGCACATGTCCAGCTATCAGGGCAAGCTGTGGGTGCTGGTTCCGCTGTGGTACTGGTACCAAACGAGTCGAAGGTGGCAAGACTTAAAGTATCAATGTTATGCGATGTGACTGCCAGCCCTCCCAGCATCGGGCCTTTGACATCCATCGGCACACTTGAGCCACCGAGCGGGTTCCAGGTGACGCCATTGGTGGAGACATACGTCGTGAAAATGTTGTTCCAACGTGCTACCCGCAGGTACATCGGGAGCTGAAAATCACTGTTGGCCGTCACGATCTGCGCGTTCAGTCCTTTTATGGTGCGGTAACGGACAGTAATACCTTTATGAGGGGTGATAAAGGCACCGTAGTAGAGCGCATCTGCATCGGTGTTTGTGCGCAGCATCACTCCTGCTTTAGTCAAATCGTCCGTATGACGCAAAGAGGTAATATGGGTGCTCACGCTGCTGTTCGCTGGTAGTGATTGCCAGACAAAATGAAACTGATCTGCTGTCCCCCAGATATCTTTCCCTGCTCCTTGAAAGCTCAATGTACCATTGCTCAGTACCTGGTCCCCCACCAGCGCGGGGTTGCCAACATCGCTGCACATCCAACCACTGGGGCAGGGCGAGGCGGGGCTGGGGACAACGGGAGCGTTGTCCGGCTTACTAATGGCGATATGAGCATAAGTGGCCGTTCCCAGTGTTGTATTGACACCTGAGCTTGCGACCAGTCCCTCTAAGACACTGTTCGGCATAACAAGGGTGACAGTGCTGCCCGGCACCAGTGTATACGTCACTCCATCGGTTGAGACTGCCGCGCGAAATGTATCGCCAATGCGCTGAATCTCCAGGTAGCGTGGTGCTGTCGCTGTGGCAATCGTTCCCTTTGTGACAGCGGCTCCCGCGAAGCCAGTGCGATATTGTACAACGAGTCCATGATGCGCTTTGAGCAGAATGGCATAGAACGGCGAGCCTCGGTCTGTATTCTGGCGCACCATCAGCCCCGCTTGCGATGCCGGGCCCACCTCCTGCTGGGACAGTACCTGAGAGGTAATTTGCGTGTCCCCACTGACGCGTTGGTTGACGAAGCGCACCTGGTCGTAGGAGGGTCCAAGACCGCCAATGCCCGCGCCGCCTGCCGCGATGCTCCAGGTTCTGGGCGAGAAGGCTTGCGAGCCATCCACTCTTGGACTGCCCAGGTCCTGACAGAACCAGCCACTGAGACAATGGAGATCAGATGAGATGTTTGGCCCGCTGCGCAGGCCGAATGCATACAGATAGCCATCCAGGGAGCCCATGTAGATCATCCCGCGCGAGACACTTGCTGGCCCGTAGATGCCATCCCCTGTCTCATAGCTGTAGAGCCGCGTGCCAGTGGCGGCGTCAAGGACCTCCATCGTCGAGCCTTCACCGTCGATGATAAGCCCATTGGCGTAGACGAGGGCCGGAACAATGGGATAGGGAACGCCGTGCTCCCAGAGATATTTGCCAGTCGCTGGATCGATAGCACGCACGGCACCTGGATAGCCCATGCCGCGAATGGTGCTGTGCCCTCCCGCCATGTAGAGCGTACCACGCCCGAACGCACCGGACGAAACGCTTCCCTCTCCACACGGCGGACATTCTCCACCGATGCCCGTCTGCTCTTCCCATAGAGGACCTGCGCTGAGATTTGCCCGATCAAAGGCGTAAGTAAAGCCATTCTTGTTCGTGGCCGCCACCAGCTTACGCCCATGCGCGTCGGTCAAAAGCACAGCCGAGTTCCCCCAGTCATAATCGCCTCCTGATTGGGAGAGGGGTATTTGCCACGAGCTAGTAATCTGCATCGTTGTGGCATCCAGCGCTACGATGGCTTGCGAAAGCGTCTGCCAGATTTGATTTTGTGTCCCCGTCGTTACATAAATGGTATTGGTTGCAACATCGAGCGTGGGCGAAGTCCAGATACCACCGCCCACCTCCTTCTCATTGACAAAGTTCGTGCTGCCCACGACCTGGTGCGTGCTCAGACTGACCTTGAGCAACTTGCCTGTTACCAGGGGATTGTCGCAGTTGCTGGCAACGCCGATATAGGCATTGTCCTTGTAGATCAGCGGGCTAGACCAGTTATAAAAGCCCTTGTCGGGACTGTTATCTCCCGTGAACACGCGCCATAGCACATTGCCCGTGTAGGCATCCAGAGCGTACCAGTAGGAGTCGCCTCCACCGACATAGACGACATTGTGCTCCACTGTCGCCGATGAGGTTATACCTATGACAGGCGGAACACAATTGCCCGTTGTTTTACCGAGGTAGGTTCTCCACTTCAGGTAGCCCGTCAGCGCATCAAGGGCATACTCATAGCCATCCCAGGAGCCGATGTAGACGGTATTGTTCGCCACAATGGGCGAGGCCGCAATACCACCACCCGTTTTGAACCGCCACACGCGCGTCAGTTGTCCAGCATTCGAGGGCGATAGCAACACTTCCCCACTCGCCGATGTGCGCTGTATATCATGCAAATAGGTCGGCCAATCGTCCCCGGGTGGGGGGGGTGGCGTTCCAGCAAATGTAAACAATTGCGGAGTCAATAGAAGCGCAAGCACAAGTGCCAGTGTCGTAACCAGAGCTAATACAGTGAGAGTCCATATAAAAGGTCTGCTGGATGGTTGCAGTTTCATATACTCCTCTATTTCCCTCTATGAATAGAATCTCCGTAGAGACCAATCATGCTGAACGATGGGTAATCTACCACTATTTGCCGAACTACTGGAGTCAACGCAGAGCGTATGCTGATTGAGATAAAAATCAGGCACAGGCCGCGTCGGGAACACCAGCCCATTGCGATGGAACAGGCTCAGCCCATTCGGCTCCTCGATATCACGCGTAAATTGTTCATTGAATGCAGGCGTTAGATTCCTTGCCACCTGATCGTACTTATCCGCTTGATTGACAATGATCCAGTTCACCATCGAGGCCGGACGATGCAGAGCCTGCTGCCACAGTTTGCCAGAGCCTTCATAGACAACACTCGTGAAGTCGATATTTGCCTCCGGGTTCAGTGCGTCCATCTTTGTGTCGTAGAGGTCTTCAAGGATTCTTCCACCGTTATAGTGCTGGGCCAGGAAGATGATGATCGGGTGTGAATGAGCACAGGAGAGTCCAAACTGACCGTCCTCTAACGAGATGATGCCACCCACACCAATCATGACCGTCTGCACAAGAATCACCGCCACCAGCGCGACTTGACCCAGCGCAGAAAAACGGCGCAGAGACATCTTGCTGACCAATGTCGCCAGGAAGAGAGCCGTAGGTGCAACCATCTGAACGCCGTAACGCGCATTGTAGATTTGGTGCTCAAGATCGGGGGGAACAGCCCCAGGGACATAGAGTGCCGCCTGACCAAGATAGAGCGAGGCAACGTAAAAGGCGAAGGGAACCAGAAACACCAATCCCGCTAACATCTCCGCGCTGATGCGCCGCCGCACCACAAAAACACCAACCGCGATGACGCATAGCACAAACAGCATCAAGCCTACATTTTGCACAGAGTCAATCGTATAGTAGCGCAGCGATTGCCACAGGTCATGATACGTGAAGAGCACATGTGCATCGACCAGTGCCTTCTGCTGCGCCTGCGAGGAGAAGGGACCGCGCTGAAAGTAGAGGGGATCACCGAAGATGAGGCGGCACCACAGCAGCCACAGAAGAATGCCGAAGCCCCCCATCGAGCCGAAGACAATCACATTTCCCTCGATCTGTGCCCACCGCAGACGTTTCAGCCACCCGATCAGCACAACCATAACCAGCATCGCCAAAAACAAAGCCCAGCCATCGTAGCGCGATAACGTTGCCAGGAAGGTTGCCAGCCCCGCCAGGATGAGAGCGTTGAGCGAATCGTCCTGTGTCCATGCCAGGAAGTAGTACGAGGCGGCTGTGAGCGTAACGATCAGCACAATCTCGCTCAGTGCCGTGCTCTGCAAGTAGAGCACGTTTGGGTTCAAAATGAAGAGCAGCGTGCCAACGAAGCTGGCTCGACTATCCTTCGTCAAGCGCCGTGCCGCCAGGAAGATATACAGCGTCGCGATGAGGTAGCAGATCATTGATGGCAGTGTACCGGCAAGACCAGTTCGCCACAGGTAGTTATTCCAGATAAAGGGCAACATTACCAGGTGGGGCAAAGGCAGCCAGACGCCACCGAGCTGGGCAAGCCCCGGTGTGGCATTGTCGAAAACGCGGCGCGTGATTAACATATGTGCATAGGCATCTCCGTACTGCACGATCTGGTGCTTCTGGAAGAAATACCAGAATGCGCCGAGGCTGGTAACGTAGGAGGTGAGCATAGTAATGGTGAGCCACGAGTCCTGGGGCCATAACCGCCTTGTGGAACGCCCTGAACGGCCTGGTACTGCAGGCGCAACAAGCTCTCGCTTCTCTTCTCGCTCAGCCGACTCTCGCACTAGGACAGCTATGCGTTTCTCTGTTGGTTGCGTAGACATACCTAATACTCCTCACCCGGCGCAAACATCTGTAGCTGTATGATATCGGTAGCGGCCCGATTCATCGCGCCTGTTCCGGCGCAATTTATTGCGCGGTTCCTTGGAATTTCTGCTACTGTTGCAGATGTCGTTGGGAGACGCGGTCGAACTGCGCGTAGTTGTATCGTGTCTTCATCATCGCCGTCTGCCGTCTCTAGCAGGTGTTCCGCACTCTCAATGAAGGGCAGTTGAGGTTGGTAGATGACGACTTCTTTCGGTGCGCTTTCCTCTGCTGTCAATGAATGCATTTCTGCCGTGTGCCTTCTTACGCGTACAACTTTCTGCGTCACTTCAATATCTACTTCGTCTGCTGTGACCACAATATTCGAGGAAACACTGGATGATATAACCTCGAACTCGTTCGCTGTGGCAGGGAGATGCTCTATCAGCTCACCTGTAGCAATGCGCAACTTCTCGTCCGTGGCAATATCCCCCGTGGAGATCTCTTCGGTGATCACTGTTACTTTCGTCGTCGTTCCCATCTTGTATAAATGGAAACCATGTTGTGTCTTTTCCCAGTAGTGCGGTTTGAAGATGAGTTGTTGTAGGGCCATGAATGCAGCCACACTCGCCATGGCCCAGTAGATGGGGATGGTGAGCGTCCACTTCACCAGGGAGTAATGACCCCGCTTCATACAGCCAAGCAGGTGAGAATAGGTATAAAAGAAATTGCCAAAGATGAGACACATCGCGCCCATATAGAGAACCGGCCCTGGAAACAACGTGTGGTACAGGTCAACAGGGTGAAACAGAATATAGCCCGCAACGAGTGCCCACATCAAAGGGTTAACGAAAAGCACACCTGTTTTACCTCCAACAAAGAGCTGCAGCGAGAGAAACTCGCCCAATCGTCCACGCCGCAGATAGACCTGTGGCCGACGCATATAGACAAGGTAGGTTTGCAGGTAGCCCTTGATCCAGCGTGAACGCTGCCGAATCCAGTTCTTGAGCTGCGGGTTGGCCTCCTCGAAGGTGGTCGAGTCTAAAACCGCGGTTTTGAAGCCGTAATGGGCCATGCGCAGGCCCAGGTCACAATCCTCCGTCACATTGTAGGCGTCCCACCCACCTAACGAACGCAGAACGTGGCTGCGAAAGTGATTGGAGGTCCCGCCCAGTGGCAGTGGAATGCCGAGCTTTTGCAGTCCCGGCAGCGTGAGGTCGAACCACAAAGAGTACTCGGCGGTAAACCAGCGCGTAAGCAGGTTTTGCTCGGCGTTGTAGAAGTTCAATTTAGCCTGAATGCAAGCCGTTGCCTCTCCTTGATTGGCAAAGGCCAGGAGAGCTTTTTTGAGTTGGAGGGGATCAGGAATATCCTCGGCATCGTAGATCACGATGTAGTCTCCCGTGGCCTGCAATAAACCATAATTACAGGCCCGAGGCTTCGTGCGCGGTTTGCCGTCGGGAACGGTGACGATCTGGAAATGAGCGGGCAGATGCAGTGCTTGAATAGCAAGACGAGTCGCATTGTCGTCCACTTCGGTAAGAAAGAGGATTTGCAGCCTGTCTACTGGATAATCCATCTTCCGCATTGCATGTACGAACTGTGGCACGACCTCGGCTTCACGGTAGAGGGGGCACAGAATGGTATAGCGCGGCCAGTCCGCCTCCGCAAGTGTATGCACAAGTGCATCTTCAACATGCTCTTCCGCCGACAGATTGAGCGTTTGTGCTGACAACAGAACTGTGATGAGCAGATCGCCCAGGTAGACCACAGTGATAAACGCGATAATTGTCACAATCATCGCCATGTGGAACAAAAGCGTTCCCAGGACACAGATCAGCACAGTGCCCCCTACAGCGAGTACTTGCCCACGGGTAAAGGTTTGTAGTGCCGAGAATTCAGGACGAAAGGGGGCAAACAACTGTATATGCTTGTTCCCTATCGTTGTAGCCCGCATCGACTCCTCTCTATATGCCTTGACATTCCTCTCATTATTAAGTATGTAGTTACGTTCTGCCTCGCTAGTAAGCCATGTTGTATAGTATGCAATCTGTTGATCTTCACCGACACCAACCTGTTGATCTTTCTCAACAACGGGCGCTTCTGAGGCAATAGGAGACTCACAAGAGTTCTCCTTACCAGGGGAGTACGTATAGTGCATGCTGCTATAAATTCCTTCTAAGGTATACCATCACCAAAAAGTATAGCTTGTGTTATACAACAGAGAATAGTAGGGTAGGGACCAATGCATTGCATTTCCTCCCCCAAGAAAAGATATATGGTAGGGCGGCAAGGTGGAGGTGTAACGTTTGGAAATGCCGCCCCTATAGAGAAAGTATTCGCATGGAGACCGATGTGCCGTATCCCGCATGAGAGTTGATCACAAAGAGAACACGCTAAACCATCTACTCTATATACGTATTTAAATGTGCATATTTGTATATAGAAACACGATCATAGAAAAGAGAGTATACTGAAATACATCGAGGAAAATGTATCTAACCCCGTGGAGAAGAGTGTACCCAAGAAGAGAAAAAAAGAATACCTGTTAATGACTGAATTTCAAAGGATTAATGACCGACTTTTCGCGTTGTCATTACTGATACATAAGGAATGAATGACTGCTTTTTTAGAGTGTAAGTATTAGGATTTTGGAAAGAAGATGACCGCATTTTTGCGGATTGAGTATCTATTTTTACAGTCATGAATCCGCAAAAATGTGGTCATACTACGCATATAGTTTGTATTTTTCGCAAATATCCTGTGTGAGAAGGCTCAGCGAGACGTTTTAGCGTCCACAGCGTTTCATAAAGTGTTTGTAGATTTTTCCGCCCTGTGTTATATATATACACATGAAATTGCAGGGACTCCAGATATTCCTAATTAAGTAAGGGGTTAAGGGAAGAAGACCTGTTTTTGGGGCATTTCTTTACTATCAGTACATATAAAAGTATGAATGCGAGGAGGCGTGTCATGCACAACGTTTTGGGCTCTTGTGAACGAGCTAAAGTACATGGGGATACTGACATTCTTCACTACGGATTGCAGTATCTACTACCAGCAGGTCATCTCCTGGCTTTGAACGTCAAAATACACTCATTATCTCTTGTTACGAATGGCCCTTTGATTGTAGCTCAACAACAGCTCACGGACAGCGAGCAGCGTGTGCTGATCCCTATCCTTGATTCTTTTCCCAACTACTGCCCATATGATGTGTTGCTCACGAGTATCTCTTCCCTCAGTGGAACAGCGAGCAGCACCATATATTGGCAACAACGCCTGGAAGAGGCACAAAATGATGGAACCTGGCAACAGGAATTGCGACCGTTGCGCCGCGCCCTCTCATCCCTGCGCAATAAGCTGCACTCCTTTGGCTTGGAAATCTCTACGGTACGAGAGCGGGGATGTAGTTTGACAAGCTTGATGCGCACGCTTCCTTAACCCGCATCAAGCCACCTCCTAGTAGGGGGATCTCTTGTGTGCCTATAGTGCAGCCTGCTACACCGTCACGGGCAGTTTCGTCAGTTCCGCGCTGACATCCCATAGCCGATGCTGCGTCGCTGCACTGTGTGACAACCTGGACGATCTTTTCTCCTTGAGTTGATAGAAGAACTTGCCGTTCACGCCCTCTAGCTCGGGAGAAGAGATCAGCCATTTCTCTCAAGCTCCTATCTCAATAGCCTCTAGCAAATCTGCCAACCGAAACGGTTTTTGCAGCGCCTTCACCCCTGGATATCGTGTCTTTACTACCTCAAGGTCCCGAGAGGGCACGGCTGAGACCACAACAATCGGGAGATCAGGTGAGCTAATTCTCACCTGGTGAATTGCCTGAATCCCTGAAATGTCGGTTGGAAGCAGTAAATCCACAAGTACCACATCAAATGGTCGCGAAAGTGTCACCTGTTCCTCTTCGAGCACCTCCATTAAAAAATCCAACCCATTGCGATGCACGGAGACCACATGTCCCAATCGCTCTAACACCTCTTTCAGCAGACCACAGATCGCCGGATCATCTTCAAGAACACCTATCCTCATGTTCCTGCCCTCCTTTTCCCCCACTTTCAGTGAGGAGGGGTAATAGCTGCAACGCTCGTTCCTACCTCTATTTGTACTCTTCACAATATATAACCTTATCTATTTAGATACAAGAGGATAGAACTTTTATCCACATCCCTGCTAGTTCCATTCACCGATAGGGCCTCCATCTTCCTTGACACTGTTCCACTCGTAATGCTACAGTTATCCGTGGCGTCTGCTAAATGTAATCCACGTTATACAGGAAAGCGTATTTAACACCATAAAACGATTATCCCTACTATTTCATCGTCACGAGAGGTGCTAACATGGAGACCTACTACGATCCCAAGGGCCTGGCACACTTTCCCGATATGGGCAAAGATGCACCGGAACTCTGGAACAAGTTTTTAGACTGGTACAATGCCGTCTTCGCGGAAGGAGCTCTCTCCGAGCGTGAGAAGGCGTTGATTGCCCTCGCGGTCGCCCATAGCGTGCAATGTCCCTACTGCATCGATGCCTACAGCTCAGCATGCCTTGAGAAGGGATCAGACATTGAGCAGATGACCGAGGCTGTACACGTCGCCGCTGCGATTCGTGGTGGTTCGTCTCTTGTCCACGGCGTGCAGATGCGCGACCACGTTCATAAGCTAAGTATGTAGTGGTACACAGTATCGCGTCCAATATTCAAGAGGTACCCTGTGGCAAAAGTCCTTCCAACATTGAGAAAACAGGATCACCCGCTTGCCAGGACTGAGCGCCAGCGCCAGATACTCGAAGATCTGCCGTTTCGCTCCTTTGCTGAAGCGGCGGCGAGTGCGGGGCATCGACCACTTAAGGCCGACGGTGTACAGGTTTTGCAAATCAACGTCGGTAAACGCTGTAACCAGACTTGCGCACACTGCCATGTCGATGCTGGTCCTGACCGTAAAGAGGTCATGCCGCGTTCCGTATTGGAAGCATGTCTGAGCTTTCTAGCGCAGACCGATATCCCTACACTCGACATCACAGGTGGTGCGCCAGAGATGCACCCCAACTTTCGTGAGATCATCGAACGTGCTACGGCGCTCGGTCGGCACGTCATAGACCGTTGTAACCTCACCATCACTCGTCTGCCAAACTACTCATACCTCCCTGAGTTCCTGGCAGAACACCGCGTGGAAATTATCGCCTCGTTGCCCTCCTGTGCTCCTAAGCAGACCGACACGCAGCGCGGTGATGGCGTATTCGAGGACTCTATTCTAGCACTGCAGCATCTCAATCAGCTTGGTTACGGTAAAGAAGGAACGGAACTCTCGCTCAGTCTGGTAACGAACCCAGTAGGTGCATTTCTCCCTGGTAATCAGCAGTCGTTGGAGAAGGAGTGGAAGCAGCAGCTCAAGCGCAAGTACAACATCGACTTCAATAACCTTTATACCATCACAAATATGCCGATTAGCCGTTACCTGGACTTTCTGCTTCGATCTGGCAATCTCGACGGCTATCTAGAGAAGCTGGTCAACGCCTTTAATCCAGCGGCGGTCGATGGGCTGATGTGCCGCACCACCTTGTCAATCGGCTGGGATGGTCGCCTTTACGACTGTGACTTTAACCAGATGCTCGACATGACGGTGAACCAGAAGTCACCTCAGACCATCTTCGAGGCAACACGGAATGGCCTGGCAGAGCGTGTCATCCAGGTTGGTCAGCACTGCTTCGGCTGCACCGCTGGCTCAGGCTCCAGTTGCGGTGGCGCAACAACATAGCGGTCGCTATGAGAGAAGACGAAGGACGCAACTATTCGCGTCCCTCGTCTTCTCTAAAAAATTGTTAGGCCGCAACATCAATGACGATTGCCTGTGGATGCTCACGCTCTTCTGGTATTGGTTCTCCATCAGCCGCTAGTGACTCAATATGTAGGCGTATAGCATCTTTCGCCATCGCAATTGCCTCTTCCAATGTTTCGCCTTGTGTTACGCATCCAGGCAAAGCTGGCACCGTAACTGTATAGCCCCCCTCTTCAAGGTCGGGATGTAGGATGATGGTGTAGTGGTGTTCACTCATCGCTCGATCCTCCTATTATCGCTGCTATTTTACAGCAAACTCCGTAAATCGTCTACTGTAAGTCCTGCTTGTTCTAAAATAGTCTCAAGTGTCTTGAGCTTTATTATTACACTTGCATGCTTAGGTACTGTTACAGTTCCTGTTTTAACATCATGCTTCAAGGTGACGTGACTTCCACTTTGGCGCACTTGTTCCCATCCATCACGTCTAAGAGCGCGTAGTAGTTGAAACGCCGTTACGCGTGGCAACCTTGGACTCATAAAAATACCCCTCAACCCCTTTTGAGTTCAAGTATATCATAACTCGGCTCAGATAAAAATGGACTTAATTTGACATCTTCCTCTTCGTAGGGCTATCATTCTAGATACATATACTGTGCCTATAAACAGGTTATCCACGCCTTGCACACTGGAGGAGCAACCGCATGACAGAATCCACCACAGCGAACGAAACTGTGTTTTATACTCATCGTCTTAGCAATGGTTTACAAATCGTGGGGCAGCCGATGCCCGATTTCGAGTCGGTCGCCGTATCATACTATGTGCGCACAGGCTCTCGCGATGAGAAAGACCCAGGCATTGCTGGTATTTCTCACTTCCTGGAGCATATGGTGTTTAAGGGTACCAAGACGCTCGACTGGCAGGAGATTACGCTGGAGTTCAACAAGATTGGAGCCGAACTCAACGCGTTCACTTCGCATGAGTCAACCGTATACTACGCCCGTGTGCTGGGCGAATACCTGGACCGCGCCGTTGGTCTGCTCAGCGATATGATGTATCCGCGCCTGGCGGAGAGCGACTTCGAGACGGAAAAAGAGGTCATCGTCAATGAGATTGCACGCTCCGAGGACCAGCCCTATAACACCGCATATCGCTGTTTGATGCAGGTCTATTTCGACTATCATCCACTAGGGCATGATGTGCTTGGTTCCCGCGAGAGCATTCGAGCAATGCGTATCGAGCAGATGCGCGACTACTGGCAGCGCCGTTATGCCGCCAACAACATTATTCTTTCGGTGGCGGGTAAATTCGATTGGGACCATATTGTAGCGCTGGCGGAGCAGCATTGTAGCAACTGGCGTACAGGTGATGCGGGACGCGATATAACTCATTATGAACCCCCGCAGTCGATCAACAAGATCATGATCGATTCGAAGCTTAAGCAGCAGATCATGCTTGTTGCGATGCCCACCGTCGATATAGAAGACCCCGACTACTACGCCGCCATTCTAGGTAGCAGTATTCTAGGCGACAGCGACGGCTCACGCCTCTATTGGAACATCTATCAAAAGGGGCTGGCGGAGTCCGCCAGCGCGGGTATCTGGGCGATGGAAGGCACTGGCCTTATGCTGATGGAGGCTAACACGACACCGGAAGAGGCTCCACGCGTACTCAAACTGCTTCGGGCCGAACTAGATAGTCTACTCAACGATGGCGTGTTTGAGGATGAACTGCAGCGTGCCAAGGATAAGTGGATCAGCAGCATGGTCCTCAGCAGCGAGTCAACCTTCTCGCGAATGCGCTCACTGGCGAACGATTGGGTGACGGAGGGCCGCCTCGTGAGCATTGACGAAGAGATCGAGCGCGTCCAAAAAGTGACAACCGAAGACGTGATGCGCGCCATGCACCGCTTTCCGATGCGCGAGAAGCAGGTGTTGACTGCTCTTGGTCCATTGAGCGAGGGAGAATTGTTAGCATAACAAAAAGGATGCCAGTCCTCGACGTGTCGCGAGGACTGGCATCCTTTTTGTTATGCCGCCAGAGATATCTCGATAAATGTGGTTCCTGCTTTGCGCAGTCAACCGTCATGATTGGCCTTCCTTCTCAGTTGGTGGCTCTTCTTGTATAGAACCAATACATATTGATTATATGACAAACAAAACATAACAGTAGGGCAATCTATTTCATCATGGAAAACCTAAATATGCGCGAAGAATTCCCACAGAAACGTATTACTTTATAGAGAGTTTTTTGTTAAACTTTCATTAGATAGAAAATACCTCCGTCCCTGTAACATCCACTGCCATGTATACATTGGAGCCTTGAATGCGTAAGGGATCATCTTCAACGCAGATACCAATGGGGCCGCGCAACATACGAGGAATTTCACCTCTTGTCGAACAACTTGGCACGCCTCGTGCCATCTACGAACCTGCGAAGCCGCCATTCCTGGCGCGTATACTCGGCCCCTTCTGTATCCTCTTGGGAGCCCTCATCCTCTGCTCATTTCTGTTTACCTATAAAGAACTGCTCAACTGGTGGCCGTTATGGGAGGCGGCAATCGTCCCCATCATCGGCATTACTTGGGTCATGGCTGGCCTGTGGTTCACCCTCACTCCTTTGATCCACTCCAGAGCGCGTGTCGTTATCTGTCCCAAAGGTCTCATTTATATTACGCGCAGGGCTGAGGCGATTCCCTGGAACAAAATTGAGGAGCTTTGGAAGGACGTGCGTACTGATAGCAAACTGGGCATCATCCGCTCTTATAGAGTACTTCGAGCCGATGGCACAACCTTTGCACTCAAAAATGATTTGCCCTCCGTGGAGAAGCTTGGTAGGCTCCTGGAGCGTGAGGTGACGCGTCATCTCTTACCTGGAACTATCACTGCTTATAACAATGGCACGCGTATCGTCTTCGATGAAATCGCCGTCAGCACTCAAGGCATCGCAGTGAAACAGAAGCGTGCCTCATTACTGTGGAGCGATGTTGAGTATATTACTATCGACGAAACCTCCGTAAGCATCTACAAAAAGGGCGAGTATTGGGACTGGTCTACAGTCCCTGTAGCCCGTATTCCAAATGTTGCCGTTCTTAAAGGGCTGGTAGACTTCGTCATGGGCCAACGCGATAGTAGTCCTCTTTTTCATATGATCGCCGCCTACAATGCGGGTTTCTCCGTGATCTTCGGAAACATAAGCATCAGTAAGCAAGGTGTCGATATGAATAATGGTAAAAGTACACTTTCCTGGAGTGAAATAGCTGGTATCGGTGTGGGGGAACGAGAGGTTATCATCAGAAGGAGGAGTCGAATTGAGGAGTGGTACGCGCTACCTATCTGGATGATACCTGATGCATCCCTCCTCAAAGACCTGGTGGACTATATTATGCAAGGAAAACCGTGATAAGTAGAACAAAGGTAATAGTGCGTACTCCGCCTTTTTATCTCGTGCGTTATGTAAATATAGTCTGGCTACACACGTATATAAAATGTTTTCGGAAGGAGTTACAGAATTGATTCAACAGCAACAAGTGCAGGCAACTTCGGCGATACCAGCAAATGTTTATCAACAGGCGGGAGCGTATCAGCTAGGCATTCCTATAGCAACATATAAGCCATTGCTTCCAAGCATACTCGCTGTCGTGGCGATGATGGTTGGAGGGGTCATTGCGTCCATCGTCTTATTAATCGCAATCGCAGCCGTTACAGGCTATCTTTTCTACATTCTGATTGTCATTCCTATCGCCGCGATCATATACGGCGTATACGCACTCATCGATTGCGACTTGAGGGTGTACCAATTTTCCAACGGATTGATACGTGCCAAAGGACATCAGGCAGAAGTAATACGTTGGGATCAAGTCATCTCGGTAGTACAAAATGTGAGACGGAGAGGAACGTATTACTTCTTGGGCGGCGTTATCGGTGCGGCAATAGCTAGTTCTCGATCATCACACAGCTTTACCGTACAACGTAGTGATGGAGCAAGCTTCAAGTTCAATGGCATTCTTAAAAACGTAGCACAACTTGGGCAAAACATTCAGCAAGCAGTAACTCAACAGCACATGCCCAGAGCAATCGCCGCTTTTAACGCTGGTAGTCAGGTTAACTTCGGTCCGTTGACCGTCAGCACACAGGGTTTGAGCAATGGACGCGAGGTGCTGTCGTGGAATCAAGTTCAGAGCGTTGATCTGAAGCAGGGACAGGTTATCGTCAGGAAGGTTGGTAAAACCTTCAACTGGGCCAGCCTCAACATCTCGCAAGTACCGAATCTTCTGGTTTTCATGGGATTGGTAAACTACGCCAGAACCGGTCGTATGTAACCGAGACGACAAGACACTGTACGATTGACATGCCCGATTTCACAGTGTCTTGTCACGTTATTGGTGCATCCAGCAAAAAAACAGGGATTGCACTGTAGGGGCGCAATTGATTGCGCCCAATGGGTTGCGCCCGATTGATTGCGCCCGATTGATTGCGCCCAATGGATTGCGCCCAACGGATTGCGCCCAATGGATTGCGTCCAATGGATTGCGCCCAATCATATACATTATTAAGGAGATATGGACATGGTACAGTCGATACCTGTCGATGTACAGCAATTAGCAGGAGCCTATCAACTCGGAGCGCCACTGGAAGAGTACCGGTTTAAACCGATACGTGCCATATTTGCAAGTATCTTCTTCCTGCTTTTAGGCGTCGGATTTATCGCTTTCATTGTTGCTACCGGCTCTCTTACCACCTCGTTAAATGGAGACACATTTAAGTTCCTCTTATTTATAGTCCTGGGCCTATTTATGGTAGGAGTTGGTGTATGGAGTGGTATTACGACGTTCCGTGACATGAGTTTGCGTGTGATTATATGCGCAGACGGGCTTTTACGTGTTAAAAGGAACCAGGTCGAGATAATCCGTTGGGATCAGGTCGAGGCTATGTGGCAAGCAGTAACGAAGCGCTACGTCAATGGTGTGTATACTGGCACAACGCATCTCTATACAGTGCACCGCGCTGATGGAGCTACGTTCAAGTTTAATGATAACATTCGCCACGTTGAGGCATTAGGAAACTCCATTCAACGCGAGGTGACTCGCAAACTTTTGCCCCATGTCATTTCCGCCTACAATATGGGTAGTACCGTCACCTTTGGTACGCTTAGTGTGAATCAACAGGGAATAAGTAATAGCAAAGAAATGCTTCCTTGGGGACAGTTCAACGGCATTCAGGTCAATCGCGGTATAGTCACCGTTAAAAAGGAAGGTAAGTGGCTGAACTGGTCCACGGTGCGAGTCCCCAGGATACCCAATTTTTACGTGTTTATGGCACTGGTGGACTATGCTGCAAAGGGGCGTCGCTAAAATTCTTGACTAACCGTTCCAGAAATGTTGGCAAAATAGGCCGTGAAATCGGCCATAACGATAGATATAAACAGGGGGCGCATCACGCGCCCCCTGTTTATATCTATGCAGTTTGGAGTTTTCCTCCATCATATCCATGATACGTGCTATATCCGCTTTGAGCAGTCGTGATGAACTGCTCGTAAGCCTCGCGCAGTTTGGGGTAGCGCAGCAGGAAGAAGCCAGCGTACTCCTGCGACAGCGCTCGTGGCTGGCGCAAGAGGCGCATGTTCACCTCTTTAAGGAGACGGTTGCCTTTCTTCCCATTGCACAGCTTGCAGGAAGCCACCAGATTTTCCCAGGTGCTCTGTCCGCCGCGAGAACGCGGGATGATATGATCAAGCGTCAGATCACGACTGCGTTTGCCGCAATACTGGCACGTTTCGTCATCGCGTAACAGAATGTTTGCTCTCGTAGGCTGGAGGGCCACCCGTGGCACACGTACGTTGGCAAGCAACTGTACGATTACGGGGCGTTCCAGCTCAAGACGGCGAGCATTGATACTCTCCTCGATCAACCCACGAACATTTTCATCTACAAAGGTCACTTTCTGTTTGGAAAGCAGTACAATGAGACGACGCTCTGGAATGACCGAGAGGGGCTGTAGTGAGGAATTCAATACAAGGACTGGCATGAATAGCTTTCCTTCCTCTCTGTCAGAGCCGATAACAGGTGCAGACAGCGAGGGCGAAAACGGAGGCATAGTATGGGCAAAAACAGCCCCCACGCCCCATTTCTACCGCCGCCTGCTGCGACTGGGTGGATAAGAGTGGAGGCATCTTGCACGTCCAGGCGAGCCAGGCACTGCGGTACACTCTCCACACCCCGATTTCGGTATACCAGGTATACTTGTATCGGCGCATAAAGAGACCAGAATACAACACATCCTGAGAGGAGTTGTGTGTACCTGGTATCCCTGCATTCCTGAAACTCCTTTGTTTTCCTGTAGACAAAGTGTGTGACACTGTAGGAAATGTGCCATCCTGGTCGGGGTGAGAGGACTTGAACCTCCGACCTCAGCGTCCCGAACGCTGCGCGCTAGCCGACTGCGCTACACCCCGGTTTGACGATCCGTGCAAGTGACCCGCTGAACCTATCCTGTGAACCGAGTTCTATGCTTATCAGGCTTGTATGCCATCGCAAGCACCACTCCGCTCAATGTTAGTATAGCATACTCCCTCTTATTTTGACAATGGGCTATTTGACAGGGGGTGCAGTTCATTTTTTGCGCGAACACCGTCGAAGAACTCCGAGCAGCAAGGGCACCCGCAAGGGGATGCCCCTCCCAGACGACGTCCGAGCGAGGACCACTGTATGGGAGGGGCATCCCCTTGCGGGTGCCCTTGCTCCGGTGCTGTTGCAAAATCCCAAAGCAGAACAGGGCGATGGCTTGTCCTCGCCCTGACTGACTTCCTTTTCTTCTTTTTTATACGGCAGGGGCGCGGCAGATAAACTCTACTTCGTTCCCGTCAGGGTCGTCTACGTACATCGTGCGGCTTGCGAGAACGGGATGCTTGCCGCCGCGTGGCTCTAATCCTGCCGCTACAAACGCCGCTTGTTGCGCATCGAACTCCTCTTCCGGCAGTTCCAGTGCCAGGTGATGCAACTGGTAGCCCGACGCTTTTGCCTTGACCTCCTCTGACTTGGGGACGAGGACGAGCATCTGTGGAATACCTGCATTGCCCTCGCCGATCTTGAGGAAAACATTGGCAAGAGTTGGCGGCGAGATAACCTCTAATCCCAGAAGGTTTCTATAAAATTGTAGCGCCTTCTCTTTGTCTGCCGTCCACAACACGATTTCAGAGATACCAACGACATGTTTCATCGAAGTTTTCCCTCCTGTGCAAACTATGCTTTTACTAACGCCTCAAACTGGTCGATGTCCTTGCGAATGATGTCGAAGCTGGCACGCCAGAATGCCTCCGTCCTGAGATCAATTCCGAATTGTGCGGCAAGCGTCGCGGCGTCTGCCAGGCCCGTTGAGGACAAAAGCTCGTCGTAACCCTGCTTGAATGCCTCGGGGTCCTGCTGATAGCGAGCATATAGGCCAAGTCCGAAGAGCAGGCCGAACATGTAGGGATAGTTATAGAATGAGCGTCCCGTACTGTAATAGTGCTGCTTCACCGCCCACATGTAGGGGTGGAGCACGGACTCGTCGAGGCCATCTCCATAGGTCTCGCGCTGCGCCTCTAGCATAAGGTTGTTCAACTCGTCGATGGATAATTCGCGTTTTCCACGTTGCTCAAACACGCGCTGCTCAAAGAGGAGTCGGCTGGTGGTATCGACGACAACCTGGCAGGAGCCTTGGAGCGACGCCTCTAAAATAGCGATCTGCTCCTGTCTCTCGGCATGCTGTAGAGCAGCCTGTCGAATGATCGTCTCACAGAAGATGCTCGCCGTCTCGGCGAGTGTCATTGGTAGTGACCTCTGAAGCGCGCTGCGGTGCGCGAGATTGAGATTGTGGTAGCCGTGTCCCAACTCGTGGGCGAGAGTGCTCATGCCACCGAAGGCAGGCTTGAAGTTGGCGAAGACTCGTGACTCATCACCGAGTATCGACGTGCAATAGGCTCCGTCGCGCTTGCCTGGGCGCGGCTCCGCGTCTATCCAGCGTTCGCGGAAGGCTCGTGCCGCGAAGTCCGAGAGCCTTGAAGAATAGGTGCCGAACTGCTGCACAATGAACGTAGCCGCCTCATCGAACTCCCACGCCTTCTCGTTTGCCCCCGCTGGCGCGAAGAGGTCATACCAGGTCAGACGCGGCAGATCAAGCGCATGCGCTTTAGCGTGCAGGTAGCGACGAAAATCGGGGAAGGATTCGCGTGCCGCCGTAAGCATAGCATCGAGCGTCTGCTGGTCGATGCTATTGCCAAATAGTGAGGCGGCAAGAGGCGACTCCCACTTGTGGTGCCACGTCAAGGTGTTGACCTCACCCTTGATGCTGTTCATCGCGGCGGCGAGTGGCAAGGCAACGCTTTTCCATCCCTCAAGCTCGGCCTCGTATGCATGGCATCGCACCTCTCTGTCTGCATCGAAGGCGAGGTTACGAATTACGCTCATCGGCAGTTCCTGATTCTGACCCTCAAGCTCAAGTGACACGTTCAGTTGCGAGGTGACGTTGCCGTGTAACCTGCCCCACGCCGACCCACCAGTTATGTTGAGTTCAGACACCAGTACCTCTTCGGTCGGTGACATCAGATGAGCCGCTTGTATCTTAGCCTTGCGTAGGGCGTAGGCGTGGTCGTGCGCAACCGTTGACTGCTCGATCAGCGCCTCGACATCGAGCGAGCCGAGCCATGCTGTGAAGCGCGTCCCCAATTGTGAGAAGCGTACCAGGGATTGTTGTAGCTCGCTCATCTTCGCCTGCGCGAGATCATTGCGCGAATCGGTTGTGATGAAGCAATTGATGTATGCACTGAGCGTCCGTGTCGCGTCCGCCGTTGCATTATATTGGGCGACGACAGTCTCGAAGGTGTGTATCAACACTGCATCGACCATCAGTCTGCGTTGTTCCTTAATAGACCGCTCATCAAAGAGCCTCTCAAGGTTCCCTATATCCTGAACCACGCTGGCAAATCCCTGCGCGAACTCAGGCGCTTCCAGGCTTGGATAGATGGCGCTCATATCCCAATGCGGCAGTTTTTGTGCCGTTGTCATAAAATAAATCTCCTTGATACATATTTTATCAGTATTGTAACACGGTAGCGAGAAGCGGCGGCGGCACGCTTGCATGTTTAGGGCACCCGCAAGGGGATGCCCTAAACATTGATGCTTTTTAACAAAATAATGCGGTCATAGAAATGCTCCTGTAGGGGCGCAATTGATTGCGCCCGCAGCCCAGGCAGGGCGCAATCAATTGCGCCCCTACGGAGGGGATCATTGCGGATCATTGCGGCATTATTTTATTCAAGTACATCAATGGTCCTGCTTCACCATTCGTAACCTTATTTCCCTCTTGTCCGTATATGTTGTATGTTATTACAATACTATGAATTATATTCTCGCTAAAGAAATACGTTTACAAAGTTCAGGATGCCTTCAATTGTCATCAATACTACTATATGCTATAGTGAGCACACAGTGAAACAGAAGACTCCTGCTTTTGTGAGGACATATCTATGACATCTATTCATTTACGACTAACTGCTGCTGATAAAAGTGATGTTGGAAAACAGCGTGACCAGAATGAAGACTGTGCCTATAAACGCGTTGAGTCATCAGAAGAGGGTGATCGTGGCCTCTTCATTGTCGCGGACGGAATGGGCGGCTATAAAGCCGGGGAGGTCGCCAGTAAGCTTGCAATCGAAACGATTAGCAAGTTGCTAGATAATTTTTTTAAGCCAATATCAGATCAACCAACCATTAAGCTAGACCTCGCCTCGATGAGTAAAAAAGGAAAGAAAGCTTCCCTGGAATCCGCCAAATCAGAGGAGTCGGGAACGCAGAAGACACGTAAACTATCAGAGACGACCATTGCTTCTGCTGTTGAGGATCAGTTAAAGGTCGCTATTGAACAGGCTAATACCGCCATTGTGCGCTATGGCGAGAAACAAAGCTCGGCCCGTGGCCTTGGTAGCACTGTGACTGCTGCCCTGGTTCAGAACGATCAGGCGTATATTGCCAACGTCGGTGACAGTCGCACGTATCTTCTCCGTGAGAAGAAGCTCACGCCGATAACACGGGATCATTCGCTGGTGGCGCGCCTCGTAGAGTCGAATCAGATCGAGCCAGACGAGGTCTATACGCACCCGCAGCGCAACCTGATTTATCGCTCGCTTGGTGCCGGACATAAAACTGTGGAGATCGATATCTTCCACCAGACGCTCCTCCCCGACGACGTATTGCTACTCTGCTCCGACGGGCTTTGGGAGATGGTTCGTCAGCAAGACCTGCTCAAATTACTGAGTGAGCAGAGTAGTCCAAAGACAATCTGTGATAAGTTAATCGATATGGCAAATGCTAACGGTGGCGAAGACAATATTACTGCCGTTGTAGTGCATGTCAGCGCACATTAGAACTCATTTTGGAGAAGGTTGGAGTACGGCAGTATGACACTCCCTATAGGTACAGTTCTTGACGGAAAATTCAAAATTGTGCAGGTCCTTGGTGAAGGTGGCATGGGGACTGTCTACAAAGTCTCACAGGATGCAGGTCCTGGCATACCCCCTTATTACTACGCGGTAAAAGAATTGCTTATCAGTCTCAATACCAGCGAAGAGGACCGCAAAGTTGCGATTGACCGTTTCAATAAGGAAATAGCACTGCTACGCGGCCTGAAACACCCGCGCATCGCTGCCTTGATGCTTCCCTTTCAGGAACGTGGTAACTACTACTTTGTAATGGAATTCGTGCCAGGACGCAGCCTGGAGAAGATACTCGAAGATAGCAAAGCACCGCTGCCAGAAGACAAAGTTATCAAATGGGGGGCGCAGGTCTGCGAGGCATTGAGCTATATTCACACGCGCACGCCACCGATCATTCTGCGTGACCTGAAGCCTGGTAATATCATGGTAACGTCTGACGACGATATCCAGCTGATCGACTTTGGCATCGCCCGGCGCTTCGACCCTAACAAACGTACGAACACGGAGAACCTGGGCACCATCTCGTATGCCTCTCCTGAGCACCTTGGATCGATCACCGCTCCTGGACAGAGGCGAACAGCACAAAATCCTGGTAGGCTGGTGCAAACCGATGCACGCTCTGATATCTATTCGCTGGGCGCGACACTCTATCACCTGCTCACCAACTACGAGCCTGACCCAATTCAGACACCCGCACCAGGAAGCATTCTCGCGAAGAATCCTCGCCTACGAACGGTAGTGGTGAATGGGAGAACAGTCTGCCCTATAGAGCAGGTGATTATCAGGGCGATGCAGCAAGAATCGGCTCTACGCTTTCAGAGTGCCGAGGAGATGCGCGTTGCTCTGCTGCGATGTCTGTCTACTAATGCGGCACCGCCAACGGTATCCATTCCTGCGATGAGTTCGCCAAATGCAACGCTGCTCATACCTGCGACGCAAGCGGCAGGCCAGATCTGTCCCAAATGCGGCTTCCAGAATCGTCCTGGTGCCAAGTTCTGTAAGCGCGATGGGCAACCATTGGTGCAAGGTGTAACCGCCGCCCCGACACAAGCCCGTGCGCAATCACGTTCGCCAATTCAGCCCCGGCCAGTGCAGCGACCAATTCAGCCCCGACCCGCACCAATTCAAGCGCGTCCTGTGCAGTCTACGTCCCAAACTCCACAGCAAAACCCGAAGCCGATTCAGCCACGCCCGGTCTCAAGCACTGTACCGCCGCCGATGAACACTACAAATGGAGCATATCGGTCGGGACTACAGCTCCTGGCTAATAAAAACTACGCTGCGGCAATTAAGCAGTTCCGAGAGGCGCAGCGAATGGGTGGATCGTCCTATGATGTACTTTATAATCTAGGGCGCGCGTATCGACAGTATGGGCTGTCGGTAAAGGACACCGATAAGCGACTCTTCACCGAGCATTTGAAGTTTGCCGCCGAGCAATTTGAGGAGGCTACTCGCTATAAGGCCGATGCCGTGGATGTCTACTTTCAACTGGGTTTGTGCTACCGGGACATGGCCTTGTATTCACAGGCAACCAGCGTGTTCAAAAAAGCATTGGGCCTGTCTCCACAAGACCCGGCGATCTACTATCAGTTAGGTCTGGCATCGATGGAGCAGGGCTACTATCGGGAGACCGAAGCCTACTTCATGGATGGTCTGAAAATCAGCCCTAACCACGCGTTACTCTTGATAGCGACTGGACGCCTCTACAGCGAGACAAAACGCGTGCCAGCCGCGATTCAGACGCTCCAAAAGGCAACACAAGAAGACCCGATGCTGTGGGAGGGATGGTACGAGTTGGGGCGCGCCCATATGAAGGCCAAAGAGTGGAACCTGGGGCTCAGTGCCCTGGAACAAGCTCGCCAGCTTAGCCCTTATGTGTCTGATGTCTATAGTGCAATGGCAACTTGCTATCTTAAAATGAACAAAAAGGAAGAGGCGCGGCAACTGGTCAAGGATACGCTGCAACGTGACCCGAACAATGCCGAGGCGCTCAGGCTACAAAAACAACTCTAAGTCAAATAAAGGAGGGCAGCAATGTTCTGTCCATCATGTAATACACAAAATCGGGAGAACGCCAAGTTTTGCAAGGTGTGCGGCTATTCTTTCACAACTGATGCCGCCAAAGCTGGTAGCTCTCCTGGTACTACAGGTGATACTCAAAGTGCTACAAGTGCTCAGGACGGGCCAGGGATAGCAGCCTCGAATCCGGCAAGTGCATCTGAAGTGGTAGGTACGCAAGAGCCAGAGGCTGTAACCACCAGTCCGGCTATCCCTGTACGGACTGAAGGCATTCCAGAAGATGATATCAGTCTCGCGCCGACGCAGATTCTCTCTCCACAAGAGATGGTCGCTTTTCAAAGCCGTCGTTGGCAACATGAAGTGGAACGGGAGCAACAAATATCAGGTGAAGATGCAGCTATAGTGGTACCACCAACACCAGTAAATCAAGCTGATGCAACCCAACTTGCTTCTCCAACGAATACTATTCAGCAGGAAGCAAGCCTGGATGTTGCCAGCATGCCAACCGTTATGATTTCTCCAAAAGGAGACGTTGCAGAAGGGGAGCCAATGCAGATTCCACCACCGCCGCCGCCCGAGTCGTTACATCCAGATGCGGAAGTTCCGCCCGAGTCGCCCTATGCGCAAGAGGCAATCGCTCCACCTGAGTCGGTGACTCCACCGACCAACGATGCTGAGACGACTCAGGTGGCGAATGACCCACCAGTGCAAGACACCTCCTCTGCTTCAACACAGGAGGAGAATAGCGCGGTGGCGCAGCCTGTTGCTGATGCGTCTTCCTCTACCGATAATGCCTCTGCTCCGGCTGTCGGTTCCATTGTTGCCGGACGCTACGAGGTGACACAGGTTCTCAGCGAGAATGACCAGGAGCATGTCTACCAGGTGACTGATCACCAGGGCTACCAGCATTGTTGGAACTGTGGTTCCGAACAGAATGCCGAGGGCGACGAGTTCTGTATCGACTGCGGTGCCGAGTTGCTCAACGCGACCTACCTCATGCATGTGTATCCGGCGACTGAGAGCAAAAATGAAGATGCTCATGTCTTGCAGGGAACGATAGTCAATACATTCGTAGAGCAGGGGCAAACCTACGTGATTGAGCAGCAGCAAGCCGCTCAAGTCGCCTTCCCCAATGGTGTGCATCTGCTTGCCGCCAGCGATTCGGATGCTGGCAATGTGCGACGAAGCGAGCCGAACGAAGACAGCACACTGGTTCTACAACTCCAGCGTGTACATGAGTCGCACTCGACTCCTGTAGGCGCGTTCATCGTCGCCGACGGTATGGGTGGACACGACAATGGTCAAGGTGCCAGTCGCCTGACTATTAGCATCATTACCGAGCGCCTGATGCGCGAACTGCTTGCTCCTCCGCTGATAGCGGAGAAGGCCGCAGGGTTGGCGGCACCAGCGGCGTCAATGGATGAAGAGAGCCTTATCGCGCTCTTTAAGGGCGCGGTTGACGATGCTAACAATGTCCTGTGTCAGATCAACCAGCAGGACAAGACCGATATGGGATCGACCATAACAGGTTTTATGGTTGTAGGGGATCATGCGTATATTATTAATGTGGGGGATAGTCGTACCTACATGCTGCGCGAGGGCAAGCTCTATCAACTGACCACCGATCATTCGCTCGTGGGCCAACTGGTGGCTGGCGGCTTGATTGAGCCAGATGATGTCTATACGCATCCACAACGCAGCCAAATCTTCCGCAGCCTGGGCGATAAGATGAATGTGCAGGTTGACGACTTTAAACAACAATTATTGCCCGGCGATATCCTCATAAGCTGTTGCGATGGCCTATGGGAGATGGTGCGGAATCCGCAGATCACAGAAATTTTGAGTAACGCACACGATCCACAAACCGCGTGTACACAACTGATCGAGGCTGCTAACACCAATGGCGGTGAGGACAATGTGAGTGCCGTGGTAGTTTTCGTGCGTTGATAATGGTATACTAGGGCCAACCGAACGCGAAAGGAGCTGCTGATACTATGCCCGGAGAGGTAACGCTAGCACATCAGCTAGGAAAAGATTTCATGCCCGTCACTGGCGGAAGCCAGGTTGCATACGTTTTATTAGAAGCCAAGCCAACAGAAATGATGGCGCAGGTACGCATGCCACTGAACTTTGCCATAGTGCTCGACCATTCTGGTTCTATGAGGGGCGCAAAACTGAAAAATGTCAAAGAGGCGGTCAAAGTGGTCATCGACCGCCTGGAACCAAGTGACTACATCTCAGTGGTCATCTTCGACGATACAGCCCAGGTAATTATTCCCTCGATGCCCGCCAATGACCCTATAGGGATGAAGGCGGCGATTGATCGCATCCCGGACGCGGGCGGCACCACCATGTCGCTCGGTATGATTCAGGGCCTGGGAGAACTGCGGCGCTGGAACATTCCCAACGCCATTAACCGCATGATACTGCTCACCGATGGTGTCACCTATGGCGACACCGACCGTTGCCGCCAACTCGCGCGAGATGCCGCGGCAGGAGGCATTTCGATCTACCCACTCGGCATTGGCTCAGACTGGGACGAACGCCTGCTTGACGATATCGGTCAACTCAGCGGTGGACCACCAGCCGAATTCATTAGATCGCCAGAGGACGCGATGAGTATCTTCCAGCAGCAACTGCAAAGCGCGGTTGCAGTCGCGCTACGCAACGCGACCCTGACCCTGCGCCTTCCTACGGGGGTGTCGCCGCGCAAGGCGGTTAAGGTATTGCCGCTCATCCGTGACGTAGACCCGTCGAGTCTCTCTGATCGGCAGGTGATTATCCCGCTCGGCGATCTGGAAAAAGACTCTCCGCAATCGGTGCTGGTCGAGTTAATGATCGACCCTCGCCCGGCTGGTCTCTTCCGCATCGCGCAGGCTGAGCTTTCCTACGATGTGCCTGTCACAGGTGTCGTTGGTGAGCGTGTGCGTGACGATATCAAAATCACCTTTACCAGTGACGCCAACGAAGCCGCACAGGTTAACGCCCTGGTCATGAACTTCGCGGAGAAGGCCAACGCCAACCGACTCGTGACACGCGTTTTGGATGAATATAAGCGCACAGGAAAGGCGACCACAAGACTGGCTCCAAACGTAACGCGCGTCCTCGATCAGGAGACGCAGAATGCCCTCGAACAGATTAACCAGGGGCAGCAAATTTCGCAGGACCAGGTCAAGTCTATTGGCAATAAGACGCGTAAACTCACTCAGAGACTCGATGATATAGTTCCATAACAAATATGGTATTTTCTGTAGGGCATCCCCTTGCGGATGCCCTATGGGGTATGGCGAAACCCAAATAAATACCAATCGGTATAAAACAAACAATGAAGGAAGGATAGATTAGTATGACAGTAAGATGCTCTTTAGGACATGAAAATCCTGATGGTTCAGCCTTTTGTGATGAGTGCGGCGAACCCCTGAACACAGCGGCACCTGCACCTGTTCAGAATCAGGTGCAGGTTCAAGATCACGTGCAGGCCCCGGTCGTCCCACAAGACCCTGTTCAGCCTCAGTCCCCAGCTCCAGTATTCTCAAGCCCTGATCCCTCTATGGACCCCACGGCCGCCGCTCCCGTGGTAACAACCACCGCGCCAAGTGCGCCAGGTGCACTTCAAGCACGACTCATTGTCGAGGCCGATAATCAGGAGTTCGACCTGAGCGGCAAGGACAATATCGCGATTGGTCGTGAGGATGCTGTAAGCAACATTTACCCTGATGTGGACCTCACCGCCCACGGTGGAGAAGATGGTGGCGTCTCTCGTCTGCATGCCCGTATCTTCGTTGAGAACGGTCAATATATGCTAGAAGATGAGAACAGCACCAACTTCACCTTCTTGAACCGCCAGCGACTCGCGGCAAAGACCCCAACGCCGTTGCACGACAACGACGAAGTACGTCTCGGTCGCGTCCTCTTGCGCTTCAAAACCCCGTAGAAGCTGAAGGGCACTCGTCGGAGACATCGACACATTCCCCTACCCATGGGCGCGATAATGCGCTTTAAGAAAATCATATGGGAATGATCCCTCCGTAGGGGCGCAATCAATTGCGCCCCGTGGTCCTCGCCCAAGCAGGGCGCAATCAATTGCGCCCCTACGGAGGGATCGATCCATGACCGGATGATTTTGTTAAAAGGCATAATCGGGCCCCTACGGATTTGGTGGAACCACCGACGGATAACTATTTGACAGTACCCCCTGATACCCGCTATAATCTACGGGATATCTTTCAGTAGAGGAGTAAAGAACGGCTATGAAACGTACATGGCAACCGAAGCGCATACCGCGCTTACGCGAACATGGATTTTTGAAGCGTATGTCGTCCCGTAATGGGCGACGTGTTATCAAGGCCCGCCGCGCCAAAGGGCGTTGGAGCCTGACCGTTTAACGGCGTTGTGGCACTTCCGCGAACGTTACGCCTACGTAAAAATGGTGATTTTCAACGGGTAAGGCAGCAGGGACGCAGCATTACGTCCCCGCTGCTTATACTTGCATGGAAGCCTAATGATCTATCAGGAGTGCGCATTGGCTTTGTAGTTAGTAAGCGCATCTCAAAACATGCTGTCACTCGTAATTATATAAAGAGACTACTCAGCGAGGCGATTCGGCCTTCATTGACTGAACTTTCTGGCCGCTGGGACGTAGTAATTAGTGTGAGGCATCAGATACTCAATTCTGACCTCCGCACTATAGCACAGGATATTCATACATTACTTCGTCGGGCACGGCTCCTCGACTCTTCAGAGACGAGCAGTTGACCAGTCACGGCGCAGGGGCGCAACAGTGAAATATATTGCACTTGCTTTAATACGATTGTATCAGCGCACGCTGTCGGTAATCCTGCCCTCATCGTGTCGGTTTACGCCTTCATGTTCACACTATGGATATGAGGCTATTCAACGTTTCGGATTTTTCCGTGGTGGCTGGATGACGATGAAACGCATCGGGCGTTGTCAACCGTTTTATCATGGTGATCTCTACGATCCCGTCCCAGAGCGCCTGGGTAACTAGATCGAGGAAGGCAGGCAAACTCTCGTGGGTGAGATAGGTTACTTATTCAATCTCGTCTTCACATTTCCCATTTTTAATGGTCTCATGCTGTTATATAACCTTTTTGGTGATTTCGCACTGGCAATTATTGTTTTGACACTCATCATCAAACTTATTCTGTTCCCTCTGACGCTGCAACAGCTAAAATCAATGAAGGCGACACAGGCGTTGCAGCCTCAGATGGCAGAGGTTAACAAAAAGTACGCGAAGGACCCGCAGGCAAAGGCTTTGGCGATGCAGGCCCTCTATAAAGAGTATGGCGTCAATCCGGTCGCTGGTTGTCTGCCTTTGCTTATCCAGCTTCCTGTTCTCTACGGCTTGTTTAACGCATTAAATGGTGTGCTGAGATACACCGGTGGTGACCCGCTTCAACACATCAACAGTCTGATCTATCCGTTCTTGCCGCATTTCGCTCGACTTCCAAATGTTGATCTCAACTGGTTTACCTTTTTGAACCCAACCTGGCATTTTTCGCTCAGCCAGTCTGATCCAACACACATACTGCCTATCCTGGCAGGTATCGCTACGTTTATCCAATTGCGTATGTCGCAGCCCAAGACAACTGCAACAACGGCTGCTGCTAACGACCCATCTACCCAGTCGATGAAGACCATGCAGTATGTAATGCCCTTTGTCACCGTCTTCTTCGGATGGACATTCGCCGCTGGTCTGGCTCTTTACTGGACAATCTCGTCGATCTTCCAGGCGGTACAGCAATACTTTGTAACTGGCTGGGGTGCGCTCATGGTCACTCCAACCCTCACCAGCAAGGCTAGCAGGCCGACGAGCGAGCGGGACTTTGCTAAAGAGAGCAGAGAGAGGCAAGCACGTTTGAGCAGCAAGGTTGTAGACAGCAGAGACCAGGCAAAGCTAGCGAACGCATCAGATGTCGAGGTGACAGAAGAGACTGATGAGCGTGATGGCCCGATAGGAAGCCAGTTACGCACAGTTCCACGTCCAGCAGCCAATGGCTCATCATCTGCACGTCGGCGTCCAAGCGGCAGTTCATCCGCGCGCCGCCGTAGTAGCAACAATATTCAGAAGAGGAATGTCTCGCGCCGTTAGGGAGTCGCACTTCCTGAGACATCAGCCTTTTATAGAACGAGAGATTGCATCAAGCAGAGAGGCTACCATGAAGTAGCCTCTCTGTAATGAATATAAAGGGAGGCAAAAAAGCCGTGGAAAGCATTGAGGCTAGTGGCAAGAGTGTTGATGAAGCGATACAGCAAGCATTAACGCGCCTGGGAAAACGGCTCGAAGATGTTGAGGTTACCATCCTCCAGGAGCCGAGTCGTGGGACATTTGGGCTACGCAGCAGAGATGCGCGTGTGCGCGTTACCACATTCGAGACGCACCCAAAAACTACTACCACGGGTGCCGTGATTACGCCCGAAATGGCGGACGCTATTCTTGGTACGGACGAACCTGAAACTCCCCTTCCTGACGACGAACTATACGAGAATGAAGAAGGCGAGCTTGAGGACGAAGACGATGAAGAGTTTGAGGATGGCGACGACGAAGATGATGAAGAGGGCGAATTTGAAGATGAGCCTGCTCCCTTTCTTGCTTTGTCTGAAGCCCTCCCACAAAGTATTTCAGATTTAGGTGATGTGAGCGCGGTACAAGGTGAGATGCAGGAAGTGGAGAATCCCACTCGTGAAGATGTTGAGATCACGGTCGATGTCCTGCAACATATTTTACGCTACATGAATATTCACGCCGCTGTGCAGGTCCGCTCGGCGAACCCATTGACACTTAATATTCACGGCATCAATGAGAACCTTGGCTTACTCATAGGGCGTCGTGGCGAAACTCTGGCGGCTCTGCAACTGCTGGTGAGTCTGATCGTGGGTCATCGCACGAAGCATCGCATGCGTATAGTGATCGATGCCGAGAACTACCGCGAACGGCGCGAAGATAACCTGCGTTCGCTGGCGCAGCGTGTCGCGCAGCAGGTGCGCAACTATCGACGCTCCATCGCGTTAGAGGCTATGCCGCCCAATGAACGACGAATCGTCCACATAGCCCTGGCCGATAGTAAAGATATTAGCACCGAGAGCATTGGCGAAGGCGAAGAGCGACGCGTTGTCATCTCACTGAAACGTCCTGGAAGATAAAAATTTTCATGTTGTGTGAAGAGTGGGTGGAAGCTAGCTTCCACCCACTCTTCACACAACATGAAATGAATGAGGAATATCCATTTGACTAAAATGCTCCCTCAATTCCTCACAATTGGACACGTTACACGTGACTTACACGCCGATGGCTCATTCTCAATTGGCGGCACCGTCACCTTTGCTGCCCTTACCGCCCATCATTTAGGATTAGTGGCAGGAGTTGTTACCTGTGCCTCTCCGAATCTCATCAAAGAATTACCTGCATCTCTTCCCAATATCTTCCTTCATGCTCGTCCAGTAACGCAGACGACTACCTTTGCTAATCAGTATCATGAAGGATTTCGCACACAGTATCTCTATGCCAGAGCCGAATCGTTGCGAACCACAGATGTACCTGAAGCATGGCGGGATGCACCTATTGTCTTACTAGTGCAGACTCACGCAACCTCTTCGACAATAGAAAGAGGAGGTTCATAGGAGCAGCCAAAGTGAGCACAAATGCGTTCAGCCAACTGCTGAGCCGAGAGCAAACGATCGGGTTCCACAACAGCC
>JAABUZ0100000346.1_pt1 | contig 118368 bp, 109 predicted proteins | sample 5562091 | NCBI WGS metagenome assembly JAABUZ01 (sample SAMN12813069, study PRJNA571459) | rock metagenome | isolation source: Antarctica rocks | place: Antarctica: Victoria Land, Linnaeus Terrace sud | collected 2015-12-21 | reverse complement strand
CGCAATCCGTTCGTCTTTCTCTCGATTGTCACGTACAAGTCGCTCAATCTCTTGATCTTTATCCATACAAGAACTCTACCCCATCTTCTTCTCACTTTGCAAGGGGAGAGTCCTTCTGAGTAGTTACTTTATTTCTTTAACTTCTTTTAATAGTGGTGTTTTGGTGGTGTTTTGCTGGTGTTTTGCTGGTGTTTTATTGGTGATTGAGCTGGTGTCATCTCCCTGATACTTTGACCAATTACAGATACGATATACGGTATATTTGTTGGTGCTGGTGGTGGTGACCATTTTAGATGTTCGTAATCTGTCTATAGCGGACTTCAATGTATTCGGGTTCATATTGCCACAATACTCAGCGAGTCTGAATCTACCGCCGCACCACTCCCCTGTCTTGTAATCACATAGCATCATTAGCACCTCGAAAACATGCCATGCGGTAGTATCATTCTTGAAGATCGGGTTATCTAGCACCTGACGATGAAGTTTTATGTATCCACTCATTGGTGCGTCTCCAACCTGAAATGGATCTGCGTATCACTCAGGTGAGAAAGATTATCATTGATGTAACTTATTAGATATTTATCATCCGTTTTTACTCGACCTTTTCTATCTGCCAGCTCTATAAGCGCTAAATAAGTAAGATGGTCTTCTCTGCCAAGTCCGTCAGTGCATAAGGGGCACTTCGTTGCTTGGCCCGTCATTGCGCCTCCTTTGGGGGAGTTATTGAGTATTTAAGGTGTTCGGTATGAAGTAAATTAGGTACTTCATTAAAAGCACCATCACCATACTCCGTCACCTCATCGTTACCAGGAATATCCAGCCCATCGAGATATTCTAAGACTGCTTGTATCGGCTTGGGTTTGTCTAGAAGTGCAAATATGTCGGCCATTTGCTGTGGGGTGATGCTGAGACCACCTGAGCCATAGAGGAAAAGACCGCATGTCGTTAAGACTGCTGCGTACCGTGTATATTTGTTATCCATGAAAAAACGCCCCTTCCGAGGCGTTCTCCCAGCGACCGTGTGATTAGCTATCACTATAGCAAACCATACACAGGCTGTAAAGACCCTCGATTAAATTTCTTCAAGGGCGAAAGTAATCACACGATCGCGCCTTTACATCCACTGTAACACGCTCATGCCGTCACACCAAATAAACCCGAACGCGAGTTATGCACAGTCACGCCTGTAAGATTTTTTACAGATACAGCAATGTGGATAACATGCTACAAAATGTGGAAAACCAATTTTTGCGCACATCCACAAAAAACCTCCCACCCCTGACGTGCTACACTATCCTCAACATGGAAAAACTCAAACACAACGTGTTCTTCAAGACAATACGCATTCTACGCAACGACTGGCACCGCTTCGAGTATGATCCACAGACTCAGTTGAAATATCATCGCCGGATGATTATATTCTGGCTGAACAATTTCTTACCTATGAATGTTATTGTTGGCGTGGATATTTGGGCTACTTTAAGCGGCCACGATAAGATAGCCCTGCTGATGACGGCGATACTACTGGCCATCAATACCAACTACAGTCTCTATGCTAACTTCGATACGGAAACTGGTGATGCGCATGCTGCCTATGCGAGCGTCCAGACTGACGAGATAAAAGCTGCCCAGGCGCAGCCACCAATCAACCAGGATATTATCGATGAGAGCAAACAGGAACTTGAGGAGTTTAGCCTCTAATGATAAAAGGCTACCTCTACTTCCTGTTCTATGCCTTCGTGTTTTTCATCTTCTTTTTCGGCATCGTCCAGTTCTTCCCCAAATCCACCAAGTCCCAGGTATGCACCTACAACATCAGGCCCTTCCTGCAAAACCACATTGTGCGGATAAACTACCCCGTTTGGCCGAGAAGCTGTCGTTGATCCGCACGTAGATTAAGACTAATGAACATAGTACGAACACTCGTTTTAGAAGCCCTGTAGTAAGCTTTCGTTTTCAAACGTATCTATTTTCACGTGGCGGCTTAGCATTGCCTTGCTGACGAGCTAATGAGTTCTGGTGGCCATTTCATACCAGCCTTACGATCACAAAAAAACCACCCTGTTACGGGTGGTTAGCACGCCCCTTGTTTATCCCAGAGGTTGCGTATGCCAATAAGTCGTACGCGTCACTGTTCGTCGCTTTAGGTCGGGTTTCCGCGAACACTGAGCACTTGAGGTAGTATATCAAACCATTCCCTGAAAACTTAGTGGCGGGAGTATGTCAGCCAACTAACGGCGTCGGACGGGTGAAGAATACAAGCAGCCCAGCCAGGAGACCAATCAGTGGCGCGAACTCCTTAAGTGTGTTGCCAATGGTCACATCGAAATGAGCGGCGATGACGCCGATGATGAAGAAGACTATAAACGTTATCACCCCATAGAGAATCGCATTGATGGCTCGGCCTAAAAGTCCACTGAAAGGCATAATAACTCCTTATTTATGGAGCGTAGTATAACACACTACAGTAGCGTGCTTAATGGGGTAACCATTTTATATTCTTCTACTTTTATATCATCCATCATTTGCTTTTCTCGTGGAGATTATCAGCGTCTTTCTCGGCGGCTTCACTGAGTGCCGAGCGATAGAATGGTTCAACGGCCATCTGGCGGATACGTTCGGATTCGACGCGATAAGGCACGCCATTAATAATGATCACATCGCCAACCTGGGCGATTACTATCTCCTGTCGCTTGCGTCTAAATAGGTTCATTGCTTCGGCTCTTGCTCCCATTTCTGTAACAAAATAGCCGTGAATTTATCGGCACTGATACTGCTCCATCCCATCATTTGAGCGTAGTCACTTTTTACTTTGTTATATTTCTTAAATATGTCAGGAGAAAGACGTATCATGCCAGCTGACGGCGGTTGTTTTTCACTATTTTCGCTATTCTCACTATTGGTCATATGTTTCCTCGTTGGTTTATTACCTCTTCATATTATCAGTTTTTACACGTTTTGCAACATAAAGTAACAAAAGTGTTGACATACTGTAAATACTTTGCTACGCTAAGTGTAGATAAACAAGGAAAAACAAAAATGGAATCAATAGTAAGCAGTTCAACCAACCAGGAACAAAGTTACGTAGAAGTCCCCTACGCCTATGGAACGCTACGTGTAACAGGCGATGAAGCAGTCATGCAGGAACTATATGGCCAAGCTTGCGCAACACAGCGCCAGGCTGCTGTAGAAGCGCTTGGACGGCCATTTAAGGCAGTAGCCGGATACTTAGGCAACGTGGCTTCTAACGTCAAGCTGGAAACAAAGATGGCGGTATACGATGTAGCGCATGGTACGAACTTCCGTGAGGTGCGCCGTCAGTTGCTTAATGATCAGCGTGATCTCCGTTTTGCTGCCAGCATCGGTTTGATCGCGGTAAAAAAGTAATGCGGTACCTATTCAAAAAAGGCCGGATGATCCCTGCCCCTTCCGTGCTGGTCCCAACAAGGACACGGCCATGCTCAGTCGGTACGCGCCATAGCTTCAGCCGAAGGGGTAATGTCATGGTTTCATTGATATGCAAAGGGAGGGGATAAGAAAACTCCTCCCTTTTTACCAGGAGGAGCGGTGAAGTGGCTTATTCAGGTGATGGTGAACCGTTTAACCCCGTTGTGGGGACAGGAGTAATTATTTCCTGATGCTCGACCGATGCACTGAGCTTTATCGTAAAACTAACTATTGTTCTACGATAACCCTCATTATAGGCTATATTATACTATTTGTCAATAGTGATATATAATGTTATTTATGGTAGACATTACAATCAAGAACAAGCATGGTGAGTTTACTGTTCGTCTTGATGACGAAGATTATAAAGAGCTAAAAGTTTATAAATGGTGTGTCGCTAAAACTATTGATCGTTATGTCACTAGAGCATATATTCCCGAGACTCAGAAATATGTAGCCCTCCATACTCTAATAATGAAACCCGACAAAGGCTTAGTAGTGGACCATATCAACCACAATCCTCTTGATAATAGACGTAGCAATTTACGTACTGTTACGCAACACCAGAACACGCTTAATAGCATAAGAAGAAATACTTTTAGCACACCATACGTCGGAGTGTATGCAGGCAGTGGTGGCTTTAAGGCAGAAATACGTAAGGGTAACGTGGTTTATCAAGCCCATTGGTTTAAAACACCTGAAGAAGCTCGTGACGTACATAGAAAGCTACTCGCTTTCCTCATAGGTAAAGAAGCGGCAGATGCGGTTGATAATCCACTTCCTTCTACCAAGTCACCTACTACTGACCTCTGAACAGATCAGCGTGCATCCCCCGCAATCGCTCAGCATCCCGCTCAAAGAAAATATCTCGTACCAGTTCCATGTTTGTTTGCGTAGTTGTCATATGATCACGATACCTGAGCATGAATTGTTCGTCTGTAAAAATTATGGGTTAAGCGGCTTTGGTTAGTTTCTCTTCTTCAAACAGCTTTATGGCAAGTAGGGCCACCGCGTCAGCTGGGGTATCTGCTTTACAAAGTGAATCTTGGTAAATTCTTACAGAACCGTCTGGTTCAGCAGGCATCCAACAATATGCCGCTATGAAACTTTTAATCTCTTCGCCATTCGCCATAATAGTGAGCCAGTACATATGGTCATTTATTACTCGAAGAGGAGGTAATTTATGCAGTGTGTATGAGAGATCATATTTCGGCACTGTCTTTTTCCGTCTAGCATCCAGCTCCTTATCGCCGATATCGTAGCCATACGTGGGATTTGGTATGGTATGCCAAGCACCCGTTCTCCAACCGCTCAATTCATATAGCTTCTCAGATAGCTCCCTGCTTGCCACGTTACTCATCCCTTCGTACCCTCCATCCTAGCCCGCTCAACCAACTGCTGATCATGCTCAACCAAATACATAACCAGTTTTTGCATCAGCACGTCTTTGTTAATCGTGATTACGTTTTTATCCGGCTGCTCACCCTGCAGAAGTGTGCTTTCATAAATTAAGCGGATGAGATCTTGTGCGAACTTACTCATCTTAACCTCTGGACTATGACCAAGAGTAAAAAGACCTGTACTAGTTGAAGTGCTTCGACTATGATCATGCGACATCTCCCGTCAGCTCTTTAAATTTTTTGTCAACTTCGTCATAGTAGTCACCCTTGAGCGCTGATCTTGCCACTCGCCGAATGCCTTTATGCCATCGGTGTTTCTGAACCGCTTTTGACGTGGGCGTCCGTCTTTGATGTGCATAGTTGTATCGTAGTAGCCATCAGGAAATTTCATGCATAGGTCTATAACGCGAAGTTTATGATCCATCTCATATTCAAAAACTATATATTCCTTCATCTCCTCTTCGGTCAGCCAGTCAGTTAGCCAGCCATCAGAAATAGTCGTCCACAGCCGCCACTTATTGTCTTTTTCTCGGTGTTTAAGTAAGCGGCCCATTATGCGGCCTCCTTCTTAATGGCATATGGCACTATTCCGTAAGGAACCTCATTAGGATTGACAACTTTTGCCTCACCAGCATTACAAATATCGTTTCCCGCTATGTCCATAGATTGGGTCAAGTCGTTGATAAAGTTGCCGTGACAGTTATGTTCCTCGATGAAGTAATCCATATGATCTGAACCGCTTCCGGTATCATCACTGGCCGTATCCCAATAATTATCCTCGTACCAGAAGTAGACAGTATACTTAATCAGCTTTTTCACCTCAAATCTTCTCCAACAGTTCTTTGATCTCTCGATCCATATCATCCTCCTTATTTATGTACCGCTATTCCTTACGCCTTCACTCGCGCCATTCCGCACTCTAAACCACGTGACATACCGGCTGACAAACCACGCGATCTATCGTCGCTACCATCATCGCTAGCCTCAACCCGCTCCCCAAGCCCGTCCACACGCCGTTCCGTCCCAAAAATGCCCCAGTTCCAAAAATGCCGAATCCGTTGCTGATTGCTTTGTAGTTCCATTACTACTCAGCAGCCGATCCACTACCTGCCTTCCACTCCATAACAATCCGCTTCAATGCCTTGGCAATGGTAGTATCTTGTGACGCTGCAAAGATTTTGATTTCGCGCCTCGTCTCGTCGTCGTAGTCTTCAATCTGCCAGATTTTGCGTTTATCGTTTGCCATTACTTTGTCTCCTGTTTACTTGATACGCTTACGTACAATTCACCGAGCCATTGCGCTGCATTGCTAAACCCGTCATATATGCGGTCAACATCCAGGCTCAAACCGTTGTCGTTAATTGTCGCCTGCAGTGATTGCAACCGTGCTTTTGATGCACCTAGTTCTTTCATCATCTTCAAAATAATATCCGCGTCGTTTGCCATGTCGTTCCTTAATCCGTTATGTTGTAAATTTTACAAATGTAAATCGTACATTACTGCTGTGAATAACTCCCAAAAATGGGAAGAGGGCGCTATGTGCTGCGCCCTAAGCAGTTAGCAGATGTTATTGAGCTACGAAATCAGCGAACGATTTTGTCACGCCGTTTACGGTTACGGTCTGGTTAGCACAATTAATCTCAATAGGGTCATAATCTAAATCGTCATGCGCTGACCCGCCTATACCGAAACCAATTTCGCCACCTTGCTCGCCGTTCTGCATCACGTCAAAAATAACTCGGGCTAAATATTCGGGGTCATTCCAGCGGTTGCGACCAGCTTGAGAAGATAAGGCCGTCTTTACATCGTTTACTAAATTTCCGCTTCCCCAATGGGTATATAGATATACGTTTTCATCTTCTATATGTACTTGTGCGCGTGCGCCCATCTTTAGGGTTCCCTGTTTAGGTTTATATTGCTTGAGCCTTTTACCGCCATGCTCAGGGCTTACGGTACAGACTGCTAGCCGCTTCCTAGAGCACAATCAACGAGCTGGAAATGATCTGCCACACTATAGCTTTTGCTGTCACCGTGCATTAGCTCGGCGGTTATAAAGCCACCATTGTTAAAGGTGTAAGTTATTTGGAAGTAATCATGTTCGCCATCATTGAACGTGTATAGTTCCCGTGATGTACTGACTTTATGCTTTTCGCAAAACTTCGCTAACTTAAGCTGATTATCTCGTGTTAGGTGCCACTGTAGTAATGAACTTGTCACTGCCATTTCTCCTTTGTCGTTAGCTTACTAGGGTCACCGCCCACAATCGTAGCTATGCCGTCTGACTCATTAACCATGATGAGCGTACCTCCCATAAGTTCCGCTGTTTTCTCTGGGTCTGCGCCGTTGAGATGAATTGTGTGCATTATCATTTCTCCTTTATTTTAGAATGGTATTTGATCGCTGCACGCATGGCAGACATTCGCGCATGGGCTGGCGGTTTTACCGCACAGCACACACGCCAGTTGTGGACATTGACCGCAGATCATATATGCGCGTCCACCACCGTTACTTCATCTTCAGGGTCAAGGCTACTGATAATCTTGTCAAATTGTGCTTGCCAATCTTCGGGTGACTTCTCATTGCTAACCATTGCCCACCAACCCATTTCGCCCTTTTCGTACCATTCGCCGTTATGGAGTACTGCGAAAGTAGAAGTTGGCTGTTCCATATTTTTCCAGTCAATGTCTTTGGCTAAAGCAATATCGGCGTCATATTCAGGCTTGTTGCCTCCTACGCCTGGCTCACCTAGTCGGCCGGTTGCGCCCTTTTTCAACTTGAAATATCCCGTCCAGCGCCCACCTACCTTATACCAGTCCCATTTTGAACGAGGGTTATATGTGGAGTAAATACCGCCTTCTGAGGTTAAGTCTTCTTTTTCCTCGTACTTGATAGCTTCCTTATAAAAGTCCTCATCGGTCCAATTAAAGCGCTGTGGAAACTCATGCTCGATGTATTGGAGATGCCTCTCATTCGTGGTGCTAGCTTTATATGCTTCCGGGTCAGCTAAGAATTTCGCATAGGTAGTGTCGCGGTATTCTTCAAATTCTTTCCGCTTTTTGCCGATCAGCTGCTCTTTCGTGTACTTAACGTACCTTGGCATTTCTGTGTTCTCATCAAACGGCGCTAACTGCTCATCTAGTGGGGTCTTATTGGTCTTGGTGACTAATACGGTGAAGTGGCTCATATAATGGGTTCCTGTTTACGTTAATGAGTTGTGGGGCGTCTATTAAACGCCCTTGCCTATAGTGCCAACATTCGGGATAGCACTCTTGTTATGCTCTTTAATTGCCTTGTCATACATCTGTTCGACAACGCCCTGCAGCTCGTCACAGTAAACATCTTCGAGCTTGTCTAAGCTCTTGACTGTATCGCCCCGACTGGCTATCAATTCGATAATGTATGTATCGCTAGGGTGAAGCGTGATCTTTATCATCCATTTGTAACCAGGCTTGCCGTTGACCAGTAAGCCTACATAATCCTTGCCCTTAATAATCTGCCGTGTTCCCATGTAGACCAGCGCCCCGCGTAACCCAGCACCGCCTAATTGCGCGATTGTTTCATGTAAGTCTATTTCCATATTTACTCCCTACCACCCGTTAATTTACTAAAATTCGATGTGTAACCCACATACGCTACAATCATCGCCGTCCCAGGCGTGATAGCAGTCGTTTTGTTCGCCTAACTTTTTAAGTTTATTAATACTAATAGCAAGAACTTCGCTTAATTCTGTGAATGTTTCCATATTTCCCCTTACCACTTTCCCTTAAGTTCTTTTGCGATTTCATCTAAAACGCTGATAACAATTTCGTTGCCCTTATAAATGGAGTCGAGACTCATTCCCAAGGCTCCGTATCAGCGTCAACTTCCCTGTCGTACCAATCTTGAAAACGCTGTTCCGCTTCGTAGGCTTGATCTTGAGAGTACTCATATTGCTCGTCGCTCATCTCTGCTTCCTTGTTTACCATACCTATGACTATACATGAGTTTGCATGATAAATCAAGCATTTCATGCAATAAAATATAGAAAGCTGTGGATAAAATAAACCCTCCAAGTAGGAGGGTTGTTAAGTGCATTATGACAGAGACCGTTTATTCTTCCGGCGGCTTCGGCGCGTACTGCGGATACAGTCCGGAAGTATCAGTCAGATCCATATGTGAATTGACGATAGATAAAATATCATCATATTTCTTACCAGCCCCTGGCTGCGTCGCTTCCCGAATAGCTAGATCAAATTTCGTTCTCGCGTCGCCCTCTAACTTCTCCCGCGCCAGCATGACCACATCGAATACGTTCCCGTCCGGTCCGCTCAAATCAAGGTCCAAGCGTGGGCGCGGTTGCTCTTCTTCGTTAGCTTGAGGGAATTGTTCCATACTGCCTCCGTTTCGTTACGTAACATGGAACAGTATAACTCTGAAAAATCAGCGTTCGCTTGCTTGTAATAAATCACTGTTCTCTTGCTTGGATGACATATCTACATGATCGGGTACGACACTGGCAAGCCGCTTATTTCCTAGCTCGACGTAGGTGCTATTTAGCTCAATACCGATATACTGCCTGCCGAGTCGCTTCGCCACGCACGCGGTTGTAGCGGTGCCGGAGAAGCAGTCAAGTACTATTCCCCCTGGCGGAGCACCCGCTTTAATCGGCGTCTCGACTAACTCCTCGGGATACGTCGCGTAGTGGCCCTTACAGGGAGATGGCCGCGTCGGGATAGTCCAGACCGAGCGTTTGTTGCGCCATAACTGCCCGTTTTGCCGCGTCTTAGAATCGACAGTCGGCTCGAACTGCTGCTCAAAATAGTAGTGTGGGGACTTTGAAAAGAAGAAAATTAGCTCGTAATCGATGGTAAAACGATCTTTCATACTGTCAGGGGTGGCATTCCATTTATGCCAGATCACCACGTTCCGCACCAGCCAGCCGCGCCGCACCATCTCAATAGCAAAGCGGAACGGAATGAGACAGAGTGATTTCTTGGGAATGTCTGTCGGCGGAATATGGACGCCAACACCGCCCATATATGCTGTTCGCTTGCTTCTCATCTTCGGCGATTTCCGTTTGCCGCCGCTACCACTAAAATTATCCGCAAGATTAACCCAAAGTGTTCCCTCCGGCTTCAGCACCCGCTTCACCTCGTCGAATACGTCACAGAGTTTCGTTATGTACTCCGTGTAGGTCGGCTCAAGTCCCAACTGGCCGTCTACACCATAATCGCGTTGAAGATGGTAAGGAGGAGAAGTGCAACACATATTAACACAGGCGTCAGGCAGTTCTTTCAAGGTTGCAAGCGCATCCCCGCAGATAACCGTGTTCACCAGCATCATATTGCGAGCCGCTCCCGCGCTACCTTGTACCAGACCTCATCCAGCTCAACGCCGATATAATTCCGCTGTAAGTTCCTGGCGGCCACTAAACTGCTACCCGATCCGGCAAACATGTCCAATACCGTCTCGCCCTCGTTCGTCGATTTGCCGATCAGGTATTCCAGCAGGCTAACAGGCTTTTCAGTTATATGCCGCATATTTTTGGTATAGACTTTATTGAAACTCATCACGTTGCCATCCCGCTTGCCAAGCAGGTGACGCCTGCCTTTATGGGCGTAAAAGACCATTTCGTACTGAAAGCCGTAGTTGCCTTTGAGGTCGCCACGGGTGCGGTTATTCTTGGCCCAGACCAGGACGTTTTTCAGGATGAAATACTTCTTGACCACCTCGGCCATCGGCTCGTAGACGTGCCAGTCGGTAAAGATGTAGATGTGACTGTTCACTTTCAGTTTATGCACGGCGATGGCCAGCGCACTATCCAGTAGGCCGAAAGCTTCCGGGCCGTCATTGGCGATGGTGGTTTTCGGTAAGCTATGCGACAGGCTCTTATAGTTTATGCCATACGGGGGATCAGTGATGATGCAGTCCACTGACTCGTCGTCAAGCTGGGTAAGCACTTCCAGGCAGTCTCCGAGGAACAAAAATGAATCACGACGAGCAAAGCCAGGACTGCAAATACATCCCCGCATATGGGTATTCCTCTTTAAATTGCCTTGAGCATAACTCTGGCCTATCGTTCTAGCAAGCGTGACCGAGCGGCAGGTTTATCAGGGGCGAAAGTGCAATACATGACGGATAAGGGCAGACGATTCTACTACGTACAGTAACTACAGCACGCTTGCTTCGTTTTTCAGATTTCCTAGATGGATTGCGGAAGAGGTCTTAGATGTTATCTTGGCGTCTCGTCATTCGTTTCCAGTGCTGCGGCCTCTGCGTCACGGCCTATGCTATGCAAGAATTCCATATAGACAAGCTTGGTACCTTGCGTGAGTGGATGGCTTGCTCCTAATCGCAGCTCCCGGATGCTGAGGGCACCTCGAAACATTTTTTCTGCTTGCTCGTCATCTCCTAGCATATAGAAGAGCAATCCAAGCCCGAAAACTGGAATAGCAGCCTCAGGATTTTGAAATCCCAGATGTTCTTCCCATAGTGTCAACACTTGTTGATACAACGACGCTGCCTGCCCATATTTGCCTTGCTTTATACACAGAAACGCCAACAGGCAGAGACTCTTGCCTAACTCAGAAGTGCTGATCCCTAAGTGTTTCCCCTGAATGACGAGAAGTCGTAGTATAAGCTGCTCGGCCTCCCAATATCTATCTTGCGCCGAATAGATAACTACAAGAGAATCTCGCATAGACACAAGAGAGGCTGCAATGTTAGGATTGTCATCTCCAATATGTTGCTCATAGATCCAGAGAGCTCGCGTTAGAAGGGTTTCTGCTGCTGGAAACATCCCTCGTTGAATTAGGTGAGTGCTCACACTATAGGCTATATCCGCCGTCCTTAGTATTGAGATTGGCTCGTCCATCGCCCACTGCGCACAGACCATTTCATGCAGCACCAAACGACCATGCTGATCCAAGTTACTGAATTCTGCTTTCGGAAAAGAGGCATTTATTGTCTGCATAACGCGCTCTATCCACTGCATTCTGAGATCCGCAGGCATAGCATCGCTAAGTACAGCCTGCACTAGACGGTGGACCGAGAAAGACTTGTATTGGGCGTCACGTTTGATCAGAGAATACCGGCGTAAAATTTCAATGCTTTCGTTGAATGTTATCGTATCGAACTTGAAGCTATCATCATACTGAAACAATACTTCCGGGATAGAATCTGGATGAAGAAACGAGCAGAAGTACAGCACATCCTGAGCCATAGGATGTTGCTGGCAGGCTTGTTTAAAGCTCATTTCAATAGTCACTACTACTGATTCGGGGTGATCGTTAGTGATGCTTGCCAGACCACGCCTATCCAATAAAAAACGGCGTTCCTCCTGGTAGAGTTGGATATACTTGGCGACTGATACGCCTGTCCCATCGATATACGATCCGGCTTGATCCAACGCTAAGGGGTGACCGCCCAGTATTTCCACTATTTGCATAGCCGTTTTGCGGATGTCTAAGGCAACATCATCAAGCGTCTTTCCGAGTCCCAACGTCTTTGAACGCCGTAACAGGAAAAGCAATCCCTCCTCTGTTTCCATCGCCTCAACGTTGAGCTGCGCAACGATACCGCTGTCCCCAACGATTTGCGAGCGCGTCGTGAAGATGACGTGTCCTGGAAGTATTGAGGGCAGAAACGAACGGGCGAGTGCCAGATCATCGGCATTGTCCATAACCAGAAGCCAATCGCTATGTCCTTCTAGCCACTCTTTGACTGCTTGCACACGCTTGTCATCCTCAACCTCGTCCTGTTCTGGGAGATCCAGGATGCGTGTCAGTTCACCGTAACTAGCCTGTAGTGTCTCCTTGCTTGCCGCATTCACCCACAGTGCCGCCCGATACGTGTTCTTTGTAAAATGGTGATGTGCATATTGCAGAGCTAACTGTGTTTTACCAATACCACCCAGGCCGCTGATGCTGACAGCCTGCGTGATACCAACTATGCCGCATTCTTGAAGCAGTTCGTCCAAACGCTCCAGGTGGGTTTCGCGTCCCGTGAAGAAGTCATTTTTCTGAGGCAGGTAGTTTCGCTTCGGGGACACCTGCGCTGCCGCCAGATAGAGCGCGTCCCGCTCCTCGTCGCTGAGGCGGAATATTCTCACGATAGCTCTGAGGTCGTTCGGTTCGGGCAAGTGGTGGCCGTTTTCCCAACCGCTGTATGTCTGTCTGGTTACGCCCAGATCCTTCGCTACTCGTAGCGTACTCCACTTGTCCGCTTCCAGCTTGTCCCGCTGCGCCCGCGCCGCTTTTAGCCGTTCCTGGCGAAAAGAGGTGAGAACAACTCCAAACGAATTTTCTCCGACCATCAGCAGCCTTTCTAAACCGGCGACATATGTCAAAGGGTTTTTGACATGCTGTCGGCTATATTTTCAGTAGAACATCACGAACACTCTCGTGACGGTTTTCCCAAGAGAAAGGAGGTATAACCGCATCTCCTCAATACTGCCTATTGTAACGCGTTTTTTCACCCTTGACTACTGAGATACGACGAAGGTACTGTCAACTTCCCAGTAAGAGAAAGCGAGGAAAAAGCTATGTCCAAAACCAAAATGCTCTTATGGGCCGCCATGTGGGTCGGCATCGCAATCCTATTCCTGTTCTGGCATGCTTATGCCTGCACGTTTGTGCTCTTGCTAATAGCTTGCCCGTTTGCGGTAATTGCCAGTCTGAAACACCGCCGTGACCGGCGCATTATCCACGAGGCGGAAGAGGTGCATCACCTGGCAGCCCGGCTTCCGGCCGTCAAACCGCCGATGAGCAGCCAGGGCAACGACCGCCTGTTCGTGCCACCACCGTTACAGCACTAGTCTATGAAAGGAGGCAGCCATGCCTTTTGTATCCGATGCCTACTACCAGTCATTGAGTTTTGACGAACAAGCCAAATTTCTCCAGACACATCTCGGGGTCGGGAAGCAGCCAGAAACCTATGACGAGTTGTATATACCTGATGCTGATCGTTACGCAGGAACGTATGCACTCGGTGTTCAGGGGGGCGGGAAGAGTGGTCTGCTTGAAAACATGATTCTCCGTGACGTTGACGCCGGAAATGCCGTGATTGTTCTCGATGCCCACGGCGACCTGATGACGAACTGCCTGGCCGCGTTACCGTCGCACTGTCTAAAAAACGCGTACCTGCTCGATATGGAGGACGAACAGTTCCCCTTCGGAGTGAATATCTTCGGCACCGGGCCGTTCACAAGCAGTATCGCCCACACTCAAGCAGTCGAACGTATCCTGCACATCTTCGAGGTGCTATGGCCCGATGTTCTGGGCCAGCAGAGCCTCCCCCGGTACGTCCGGGCCGCGACCATCACGTTCTTAGAGAACCCCGGCGCGACTCTTGCAGATATGCAGGCGTTCTTACAAGAAGATTCAGTTCGGTACCACATGTTGCAGAACGTCACCGAACCGACCGTGATACAGTTCTGGAAGACACAGTACGAGGACTTGTCTCCAGCTGAACGTCTACGCCGCGTGCAGCCGTTACTCACTCGTCTGGAATCCCTATTCATGGGCAGAAGCTTGGTACGGAACATTCTTAGCCAGCGTCAGAGTACGATCAGCTTCCGGCGGGCGATTGAAAACAAAGAAGTCATCTTTATCCGTCTACCGGTTAAGCTGGCAACCCAGGACGCGCGGTTAATCGGAACAATTATCATGGCCCAGATACACACTGCTATCTTCTCGTTCGGCGATGTACCCGAGCGTAAACGACCCGGAGTCAGCCTGTATGTAGATGAATTTCAGAATTTTTCGAGCCGTGATATTGCCGAGCTTTTTACCGAGGGCAGAAAATTCGGCATGAAACTCACGGTTGCCCATCAGTACCGCAACCAACTACCAGGCTACTTACAAGATTCGACCATGACGGCACGGACGAAAATTTGCTTTCAATTGACGCCTGAAGACGGGCGCGAGATGGCACACGTTTTCCCAACTCAAGAAGAAGCAATCAAACCGGAGGATATCGAAGCCCATGCGGTCAACTACTTGCTGACGTATGGCTCCGACGATCCGCAGGTAAAAACGTTTATCGAGACATACCTGCGTCCCCTGCAATCGCAGAAGCGCGGCGGCAAGGTGGATATCCAAGGTTCACATCTGACATACGACCTCTGGAACGGAATAAAGCAACGCGAGGTATACGTGGCCGACCCCACGCCGTACTTAGACAACCTGTTATACCAGGTGATGCATCTGCAGAACCCTAGCTTAGACATATCCTACGATGTGGTCTGGGGATTTTCAAATTGCGGTAGAGGATTTTTCAACACTAACCGTCTTTTGCTTGGAGACGACTTGTTAAGCTCGGCGGTACGTTTTCCGCCTGCCCTGGTGGTACGAACGGCCGATGGAGGCGTGCGATGGACCCGCAAGCCGGAAAGCGGTATGGAACAGCTCTACCATTTCCTGTTCCATTTGCGTATAACGATGGCTGTATTAGCTGAAACGCCCATCGGAAAAAAGAGCACGCCGTCGTCTACGGCGGTCGGACAAATGCTCACGAGCTTACCGCGCCGGGCAGCCTTCGTAAAAAGTGCTGAAACGGTCGGCGTCATCTACACCGAGAACACGCGCAGTCACCTGCAAGGGCACGAACTCGGGACGCGCCTAGTTGCCATCCTCGGCCAGAGCCGCAGCAAGTACGCCCGTCCCAGACAGGACGTCGAGGCGGCCCTGATGCAGCCGATTAATGGAATTGTCGCGCCGCAAGGAGGCTCAATCCCTTCTAGCACGAGTATGCAGCCGGTGATCGTCCGCTGGGAGGATGTCCAGCCATGAGCTTACGTATCACTCCGGTCTACGACCTTTTGCTGCGTGGGACAGAGACGCTTCCCGTCGGCCTGTACCACCTGCATCTGGCGACCGCCGAGCAGTTGACGAAACTACACTACAGTACGGGAACGCTCAAGACCGTCAAGAAACGCCTGAAAATCCTGACAGATCACGGCTTTCTGCAGGCCGACAGCGTCCCGACGCGGCAGTACAGAAGTCCGTACTTCTATAGCTTGGATACCAAAGGTCTCCGCTACTTAAAAGACATCGGCGTCGATGTGCCGGAAACTCTGCGGGCGGCAGGTGAAATGCATGAAGGCTACCAGTTCATCGATCACGCCCTGGAGCTCAACGACCTGTTGATCAGCGCCATGCAGATTTCTTCGGTTGAGCCGCTGTATCACCTTACGAGCTTTCTCCACGAGCGCACGCTCAAGCGGACGCCGTACAAAGCGACGTGGCAGGGAGCCTCGTACAGTCTGGTACCCGACGCGTTCCTCGATTTCCGTGTGCAGACCACCGGTGGGCAACGACGCCTGCCGGTCCTTATCGAGCATGACCGGGGAACGGAAGAACAACAGCACTTTCGCCGTCGCATCCGGGCGTATGCCTCATTCCTGCAATCGGGCGCATACGTCCAGATGTTCAATACCAAAGCTCTCACGGTCGCCTTCACGACGCTAAAAGACGCCAAACGGGTGGTGCAGATGCGGCACTGGACACAGACAGAACTACAGGAGGCCGGGGCTAGTAACCTCGCGCCCGTCTTCCTGTTCGCCGATCTTGCGAAGCCATTGGAACCCCGGAACGTCTGGCTGGCGAAACGATGGTACGGCCTGCAGAACAGTCAGCCGTTCGCCCTCTTAGCAAGTGAAAGCGCATAGGCTATGGAAAGAAATGAACTACTACCTCAGACGGAACGTACTGTAACGGCATCCAGCTACGGCTTGTTGGTTATCACCCACAGCTATAACGAGGGAATAATCAGCTTCCACGAGTGGATTGAACTATCACGGGAATGGGCCTTGACGATTATTGAAAAGTACGGCGAACCGTCGGAAAGGAGAGCGGGTTGAGCGACGACCCGACACCTCGCAGGCAGCCCTCGTTACTGCCCTCTTTTTATGGGTAAATGCTTACGGGTGGGTCATCGTCAGGCATGGGTTGACGTACTGCCGCCCCTTGGTAATGCCGATTAGCCACCAATTGTCGGACATCGTTGTTCATCGCAGCCCACTTGCGTGTTGCCACCGCGACCTCCGCCAGTTGCTCGCTGGTCGTGCCATACTCGTACATATGGCGCATGGCTGCGAGTGCATAGGCTCCCACGGGAGTCGGCAAGCCAACGGACGACTCGAACTGCTCGGTAAGCTTGAAGGTAAAGCTACCACGTCCTCTCGAACGGTCGGAACGTTGTGTGCTGCCGTAGGTAATCAACGCGACCTCGAACAAACCGGACTCGATACCTGCTACCGCGTGTCCAAGGTGAGCCTCGAAGGACGAGCCACCAATGTTCGTCGAGTCGGTATAGCTGGGCCTGATGCCCAGATATTCCGCCAACATCATATTAGGGGACCAGGTCCAATTTCCGGCGCAGAAGAGTGCGTCCACATCGTCAAAGCCGAGACCCGCGTCGGTAAGGGCTGTCCGGGCTGCCTGATGCTGAAGTTGCAGTACAGTTTTATCGGGAGTGCGACCGAGATCAGACTCGGCTACACCCACAATCGCTGCTCGAGGACGAGTCATTAAAGTGCCTCCCCAACCTTTATATGCCCCTTCAGCAGGTTACGTGAGATTATATAACGCTGAATCTCGTCAGTACCCTCGAAAATGCGATATAGACGCACCAGACGATACCAGCGTTCGATAGGCAGCTCTTTGGTATAACCCATACCACCGAAAATCTGCATCACACGGTCAATCACGTGATTAGCCATATTGGCACCGTGCAATTTGGCTACTGAAGAGGCATGACGTGCATCCTTGCCATGCTCAGCTTGCCAGGCTGCGTAAAGGACGAGCCAGCGCGTAGACTCAATCTCCACATACGAGTCCGCAATCATCCACTGAATGGCCTGATACTCGGCGATGGGATGGCCCATGGAAACACGCTGCTTAGCATAGTCAATTGCCATTTGCAGTGCACGCTCAGCTGTTCCGACCGCCCCAGCGGGAATTCGCCAACGGCCCGCACCGATCCACTGCATACCCAGGTTGAAGCCATTGTGCAGTTCGCCCAGAATGTTCTTTTCGGGTACGCGCACATTTTCGAAATAGAGCGAAGCAGGTCCCCAATCACCCATTGTGTGAATATAGCTGGATGTCCAGCCCATCTCGCGGTCCACCAGGAAGCAGGTCACGCCCCCATGTCCGCCTTTCACTGGATCGGTCACTGCAAAGACCATTGCAAAGTCGGCCTCGTTGCCGCCTGTAATGAAGATTTTCTCGCCGTTCAGCACGTAGTAGTCGCCATCTTTCACCGCACGCATCTTAATGTTCGCCGCGTCCGAACCGGCTCCTGGCTCAGTCAGAGCAAAGCAGGATTGCCGCTCACCATTGATCGTCGGAATCAGATAGCGTTCTTTCTGCTCTTCATTACAGTAGTAGAGGATGTTATCAGCGTTCCCGCCGAAGTTGAACGGCACAAATGTGCGAGACATCTCCATGGCTGTGATCGCACCCATGATCGGGCCGAGATTGGCTCCTCCGTATTCCTCTGGAGTGTTGATACCCCAGAAGCCCAGGTCTTTGGCTTTCTGCTGTAGCTCACGAACCTTCTCGCGTTTGAGACCTGGACGGCCCTCGCGCTCATTGAGGAGGACATCGCCCTCCAGGGGAACCAGTTCTCTGTTTACAAAGTCACGAACGGTCTGCTGAACCATTTTCTGTTCTTCGCTCAAGCTAAAATCCATGCTCTTACTCCTTTGTAGTGATTGCTGACTGTGGCTCCCGACAGGTTAGGTAAGCCACTCGGGCTTCTCTTCCTGCCAGAAGAAATATAAGAGTTACGGACGTCCACATCTGATAATGTCTGTTCTTATTAAAAAATGCATCTTTGCCTCTTTGAAAAGGTGAAGTGCTTATAAAATTGGCGGCTGGTCAGGTGTAACGATTTCTCCTGTCTTGTCAGCGGTATCGAAACGTTCAGGATATCTCGTTATGGGTAATAACAGCGTGTGAAAGTAATCGAGCTGAACGGACGTGTAGGTTTCCACATCGATGGTGGGCAAAAAGTGCCAGGTTTTCTGGAGGGCCCACAGGTGTCCGAGGCCGAGTACATTTGCGGCTAATACTCGTGGTTCTAGGATATCTGAACGAAAGACGCCTGCGCGTTGTCCTTCCTGAAAAAGTGTCAGGAATTGATTATCCAAGTTCTTAATCATCTCAAGGATGCGGTGGCGTACTTCGCGTGGAAGCGTAGAACTATCGCGGTAGGTAATCAGCACACCTTTTGATCCACTGTCCAGATCTTTGTAGAGTTCGCGCACTATGAAATCAAAGCGTTCGAGTGGATTGGCAACATCCGTGCCTTGTTTGAAGAGGTCAAGATGGATAATTGCGGTCTTTTCGCAACATGCGAGCAGGATATCATCTTTGCTGGGGAAGACGTAGTAAATGAGGCCGGTGCTGATCTCTGCGGCACGAGCAATATCAGGCACAGACGTACCATGGAAACCTTTGCGGCTAAAGAGATCACCAGCGGCGGCGATAATTTCCTCGCGGCGGATGTCGCGAGTTGTTTTAACAACCATGCGTACTCTCGTCCTTCTTTGCACATTGTACATGATAGTTGTCGTCAATCGTTCCATGAAGCCCGTCAAAATCGTTGTTGAATAAAGACTACCATAATTTGAATGAATATTCAATAGAATTGGAACTTTCATGTAAAACGGTTAAAATTTCAATTTTTAAGTCAGCTTGACAAGTTGCTTTCCTAAGTGCTCGCCTTTTAACGAACCAATGAAAGCTTGAGGTGCGTTCTCTAGCCCTTGTGCGACATTCTCATGATATTTCAGTTTACCGGAGGCGATAAGTTCAATAAGTTCCTTTTTGACGAAATTCGGCTAGATGCAAACACTAACGTTTGCTTAAAAGACATACGTCTAGCTATTCACCAACCAAGTAATAGCCAAGAGAAAAGAGCTGCGAAAGGCATCCATGCTCCCACTAGTATACCAAGAATAGCAACGTGTGCCCATGCACGCCGCTCTATTCGATCATAAAGCAAGGGAAGGGTCGCTACAATCAAACCTTCAAAGAGGAGTACATAGAGAGGTGTATGTCCTATCATCAGATGCGTTGGTTTGTAACGCCACCAACTGCCATAGTAAGCCATCTCTTCATATAGAGGAATTTGTAATGCACCAAAGAGACCACTCAGTAGCGTTGCTTTACGCCATCCCATTAGAGCACGCAGTCTCCATGCGATATAGCCCAGATACGTTAATATCACCATCCAGGAAAGGGGCATATAGAGTGGCGAAGTCCACAACATTGGTTCGCCTGTTGGATAGATTAGAGAATGCACGATATATTGACCAGAAGCATCGGTGAAGAGTTCGCAAATACCAGTGATAAACCCTGCTAGCAACAGTCTGCCGACAAGAGGGCGTATACCTCCAAAGACCAACAGCAAGAGCAGATAGAGAGAGAGTACGATCTCGATTGCTCCGACGTACCACCAGTGAGTTGTGATATCAATGAAAGATAATACGAGGTCAGAAAGGATACCGATGCCAATTGCGATATCAAACCAGGTGAGTTTATGAGTTGAGGCTTTCTCTGCTATAGATTTCTCTACGTTCGTTTTTGCACATATTGGAGGAGCAAAACGTTTTATGAGAGATGTCCTTGCTTGTAACATTCTATTTCCATAAAGAGTTTAACTACTATTGACCCGACCTTAGAATAATGGATCATGAAGTACTCTATGCGTAAAACACTCCGAATGAGAATTTACGCAACGATCAGGACTTCTAATTGTTGCGTAAATCCTCATTGTCATTGGTCGCTATAGCTCTTTTTTTAAATGTGTATCTAAGAACCGAGCGATGGTGGGATACACGACGAGGCGGTTGGCACGTTTCACAATGCCATGTCCCTCGTTCTCGAAACGCAGGTATTCAACCGGAACACTACGTTTCTGTAGTGCAGCAACTATTTGCTCAGCTTCACCAATGGGAACACGCGGGTCGTTCGCACCATGCACAACGAAGAGTGGTGCAGTAATGCGGTCCACCGAGCGTATAGGGGAAATCTCTTCCAAGAATTCACGATCATTCTCTAAACTGCCATATTCGCTTTCACGCTGTTTGCGTCGCCAGGGTCCAGTGTTTTCGAGAAAGGTGACGAAGTTGGCAATACCTACAATATCGACGCCAGCTGCCCACAAATCCGGGTAGGTTGTAATGGCAGAAAGTACCATGAAGCCGCCATAACTGCCACCAAACACAGCGATGCGGTTTGGGTCCGCAATACCACTCTCACAAAGCCAGCGCACTGCATATTGTAAATCTTTTACAGAGTCCATACGTAGGCGCACGTCGTCAAGACTCTGATATTCGTAACCATAGCCTGTGCTACCACGCACATTCGGGACAAGCGCCCCATATCCGCGTGCAACAAGGTATTGAATGACACCATTGAACTCTGGCCGCGATTGACTCTCTGGTCCACCATGGACATAGACAACAACGGGAAGGTTACGTTGCTCGCTCTGCTCACCTTTAGGCAGATAGAGGAATGCAGGAATTTCACGCTCGTCGAACGTTGGATAACGCACAACTGAGGGTGTGACGAATGCCTCGTGTGGTATACCACCTGTTGCGCTATATGTTACCCGCACCACAACACCCTCACACACATCCCATACCCAGATGTCCGCCGAGTCGTCAGGCGTAATAAGCGTAATTGCGAGACGTGAGCCGTCTTGCAACCATACTGTCTCAAAAACAATGCCGCGTGGCAGAGTTGGCGCTAACAGAGGTTTGCGTTCACCCCAACCGTTGGATACGTCAAAGAGTTCAAGCAGTGAATAGCCATCCTCATTTGTGACAAGGGCCATAGTGTTGCCATCAGGAGTGAGTGCAAGATGTTCGATATCCCATGCAGAGTCGGAGAGGTAGATCATCTCGTTTGCAGTGAGATCAAGATATGCCAGTGAAAGAAATTGACGATTGCAATTCGTGCGTAGGTAGAGGCCACGTTTGTCAGCAGACCATGTAGCATCTTCATACAGTGATGGACCGTTACCAGATTCTGGTGTCAGTGTTCGCACATCTTTTGTGGTGCGGTCAAGTAAAAGAAGTTGACTATGGATATTGTTTTCGCTACGCGTGATGAGCAGATGCTGTCCATCAGGCGAGTATTTTCCTGCATAATTGGAGCCGTCATGCTGAAAGAGCAGAGTGACGTCACCTGTCTCTATATTGCGCTCATACACATCGAAATAGCGTGAGTCGCGCTCATTACTACTATAGGAAATGTAGAGGTTGTCAGGCGACCAGCCGCCGAAGAGATACATAACCTCAGGCTTCGTGGTTAGGGCTTCAAAAGTCGAACCATCCACACTTGCGATATAGAGTTGTGCCCGTTCGTTGCCACCGACATCACCTGTAATAAGAAGTGTGTTTGACTTCGGTGCGAAGGTTGCGCTCATGCAGCGATCACCACGGAAAGTTATTTGTGTAGGCCATGCGGAGGATGATGAATGCATATTGATTGGTACGCTCCACACCTCAGCTACACCCGTGATATCAGTGAGAAAGCTTAGTTGACTACCATCAGGTGAAAAGCTCGCGCCTGATGCTGCACGAACATTGAGATACCTTTCAAATGAATATGTTGTAGTTACCACAAGTAATTCCTATTCTAGTTTTTGCTACTGTTTCGTTACTGAGTGTTTCGCATACTCAGTTGTACGCGACCACGTTGCATGTCGATTTTGAGAACCCGAACTTGCACGACTTGCCCAACAGCCACAACGGTTAGAGGGTCACGCACAAAGCGGTCTGCTAACTCCGAAACGTGAACAAGGCCATCTTGCTTGACACCTATATCGACGAAGGCTCCAAAATCGACAACGTTACGTACAGTTCCCTGTAGAATCATACCAGGTTCTAAATCTTCGATTTTGAGCACATCATGGCGTAAGATAGGAGCAGGAAGAGCGTCACGCGGGTCCAATCCAGGCCTTTCAAGGTTTTCCAGGATATCGTTGAGCGTGGGAAGTCCAACACCTACTTTTTTCGCAATATCTGCTAACGTCGCCTCTTCACTACTTCCATTTGTGTCACGATTGCGCGAGGAAGAACGTCCCAAACTGCTCTGTAGCTTGATACGTTGCCTGAAGAGTGCAATACGCTCTGCTGGTCGCACGACCTTCCCCTCACCTTCTGGTAACATAGCCAGTAAAGCACGAGCTGCCTTATAGCTTTCGGGATGAATGAAGGTGTTGTCTAACAACTCAATACCGTTAGCAATTTTAAGAAAACCTGCTGCCTGCAAAAAGGTAGATGGTCCAAGCCCGGGCACTTTCTGTAACGCCTCGCGCGACTTGAACGAACCATGCTCCTCACGATACTTCACAATTGCGTTTGCAACGCGTGTGTTGATGCCCGATACATGTTTGAGAAGTGCTGCAGAGGCAGAGTTGACCTCGACACCAGCAAAGTTTACACATGAGATCACCACACGGTCAAGCATTGCGGCGAGCTCTTTTTGGTCAACATCATGCTGATAAAGTCCAACCCCGACAGCTTTAGGGTCGATTTTAACGAGTTCTGCCAGAGGGTCTTGCAAACGGCGAGCAATGGAAATAGTGCCACGCTGTGTCGCATCTAATGTTGGAAACTCTTGACGAGCCACCTCTGATGCCGAATAGACTGAGGCACCAGCTTCGTTGACCAGCGCATAGCCGATTTGCTGACCGGTTTTTTGCTCAAGCTCACGAATGAGTCCCGCCACTAACTGCTCCGTCTCACGTGATGCTGTGCCATTTCCAATAGCAATTATGTTGATCTGATACTGCGCTAAAAGTTTACGTAGTGTCTGTTGCGCTTTGTCAGACTGGAACAAGTAGATAGTATCCGATTCGATGTATTTTCCTGTCTCGTCAACAATCGTTAATTTGCAGCCTGTACGAAAGCCAGGGTCGATGCCAAGAACCTTTTTCCCTCGTAGTGGTGGTTGAAGTAAGAGATTGCGTAAGTTGGCTGCAAAAATATTGATGGCATGCTCCTCTGCCCGCTTTGCCAATTCTACGCGAACCTCACGTTCCATTGCAGGTGCCAGTAGACGTTTGTATCCATCTTCCATGGCTTCGGAAAGCAGATGGGCAAAGGGTGATGTTGCTTTAAGTGGGTGATAGTATGTGATATGAGTTTGTACTTGTTCATAGGGCAGGTCAACACCCACACGTAGCACTCCTTCATGTTCCGCGCGGTTCAATGCGAGGATACGATGCGGTACAAGTTTTGTGACAGGTTCATTAAAATCGTAGTACAGTTGATAGACGCCATTCGGATCTTTCTCGGCAATTTTTTCGGGGTCTACCACTCTCGAGCTCATCATGGACTGTTTGAAGAAGGTAGTACGTACACTACTACGAACATTGGCATCCTCAGCGATCATTTCGGCAACGATATCAGAGGCTCCCGCATACGCCTCAAGGTCGGTATCAATCCCCTTTTCTGAGTTAAGAAATGGACGTGCATACTCTTCGAGAAGTGTTGTACTATTCCCCTTTAGCTCGGGTTGTTCCAGGATAATTTCTGCAAGGGGGGCAAGTCCCTTTTCACGTGCGACACTTGCACGCGTCTTGCGCTTGGGTCGATAAGGGAGATAGATGTCTTCGATCTGTTGTAGTGTTGTAGCGGCAAGAATTGCCGCAGCAAGTTCCTGCGTAAGTTTCCCTTGCTCGTCAATAAGCCTGAAAACATCTGTCTTACGTTCATATAATGCACGGATAGAAGCTGTTTTATCAGCTATGGCCTGAATTTGCACCTCGTCCAAGCTAGCCGTAGCCTCTTTACGATAACGAGAAATAAAGGGAATGGTGTTTCCTTCATCAAGAAGCGTGATCGTTCGCATAATCTGCTCACGACCCAGGTGTAATTCAGAACTGATAGCCTGTGCAATGTCAATGAGAGACAGCGTTGCTGCTGGTGCTATTGTTTGAGATATCGATTTTGATGCCTGATCTTGAGTAGCCAAAGATGTACGCCTACCTTCCACACGAACACTATGAACTGGAGAGTATTAACTGCACAGAATCTTATCATGAATGGTCAAGGAACGCGATGCTGCTTTTTCGCAATTTTTTCCTGATATTTTGAGGTGCCAAATTTACCACCAAGCCAGCCGATGGTAGAAGCAAGTAGCATTCCGCCACCCAATAGGAAAAGTAGATTGACCAAGGGCGATTGTGCAGGAGCAAAAGAATAATTGGGATACGCAGGTTGTATAGCACTCCAGGCATGCTTCAGCTCATTAGGAGGAAGTGTTTTGCCGAGTCTCTGTGCTTTCGTTGTATCAATTTCAACACGTTGCGCAAGGAGAATAAATAAACCAATAAAAAGCACTATCCAAAACATGACGGTACTAGTAATACCAGCCCATAAGCCTGACCAACTCCCACGTATGGAACTGCCACCCTTATGTGTAGTCATGAAGCCAGCAAGTGCATAGAAGAAAAAACCCATAAACGTCCCCAGGTAAAAAAGAGGTTCTTTCTTAAGAAATAATACCAGCAATGCTGCCAATACAGCCTGAATGAGTCCAAATAGGCAGCCCTGACCAAATGGCGTAGGAAGCAAGTGTGCTGAGACAACAACTGCTGCTTGTGGCACAACACCATATGCCATAGGTGCAACAGGATGTACTACTGGTGGTACTCCTTTATTGAGCGGGTGTGGTTGTGGTACGCCTGTAGATGCAGGAACAGGAAGAGGCTGCTTCTGCAAGACCAGTGACTGCTGGGGCTGGGGATGGATTAACATAGTTGGGCTACTCTGCCTTCCCACAAGGGTCACATCAGCATATGCATTAAAGCTGAGTTCACACAGTGCCTGAGCAAATTCACTCATTGTTTGATAACGCTGGTCAGCTTGCACCGTCAGTGCTTTGAGCAAGGCAGATTCTGCCTTTGATGAAATTGTTGGATTCAATTGGTGTGGCGCGATGAGTTCGTCATGAATACGGCGCTTAATTGCTGGTGGAGGCAAGCAGTTCGTTAAAAGCAAGTATATTGTGGCTGCCATTGCGTAAATATCTGACTGTGGGCCTGTTCTGCCAGTATATTGCTCAAGAGGACTGAAGCCTTCTGAAACAGCCCTGACTAACGTTTGCGTATTACTGCTACGAGCATCGTAGAGTTTGGTTAAGCCAAAATCGACGAGTACCGTTGTTTGATTAGGAGTAAGGATAATATTCGCTGGCTTGATATCACGATGAACGATAGCACGGCTATGAAGTTCTTGCAGCACATTCATGATGGGTAGCAACCAGGCCAGTACCTCTTGCTCAGTACAAGGACCTTGTGTGGTTTGATATGGCTCTTGCTCACCTACACTTGCCATATGACGGCTGATGGCACGACTTTTGAGCAGTTGAAGGAGGTCTTGTCCCTCAATGAGTTGCATCACAAGATAAAAACGACCATCAGCTTCAAGCGCATCATATACTTGAGGCAAATGCTCATTTCTAACTGTGAAAAGAACGCTTGCCTCCATTAATGCCTGACGACGAGCGGCTGGTGTTACATCATAGGTCTCTTTTAGAGCACAAGGTCGATTTCCCTCACTGATGTCAGTTGCGCGGTAAATAGCTCCGAAGCCACCGATGTTGATGAGCGACTCAATGACATAGTTATTGCCGATAATTGTCCCCGGTACTAATGCTAATGGCAAGCTCATATATGAGCACATCCTTCTCTCGCAAAACTTGTATCTGTATAAATAAGACGTACATACTACTTACGTACAAAAACCCATTCAGTTACATCACACTTTTCGCTGTTAGCGCTGTATTTCTGTGTAGTATTAGAGAACAAACACTTGTCGGAAGTATCAACTCTATTTTCTCATCTTTGAGGAACCTAGCGAAAAAAGGCATTTTGCCGACGTAGTTATATACAACGAAAAATGTATCTCGCTGTGGAAACGACAATCGCCAGGATAAAGATTGTTGCAATCGTTCACTCGTATGATACAATAAACCAAGACTGAACCAATCTACGTATGTGTTGCAGAAGAAGAGAGCAAGCACTTGGAACGAAATGTGATGTTTGATGCAGACCGTGACCGTGACAAGGCGGCTGACCTAGAACGTGATACGATACAGGACACTGATCTCAGTAGCCTGGCGCAAAGCGATAGTCTACGCCTTTACTTACGTGAGATTTCGCGCATTCCTCTCCTTAATGCCGCTAAGGAGTCTAACCTTGCTGAACGAGCTGAACACGGAGAAAAGGAAGCACGTAACCATCTCATTGAGGCGAATTTGCGACTAGTGGTAAGCATAGCTAAGAAATATGTTGGTCAAGGGCTGTCCCTGGAAGATCTGATCGGTGAAGGCAATATCGGGCTTATTCGTGCTGTAACAAAGTTCGATTATAAGAAAGGCTTCCGCTTCTCCACGTATGCAACCTGGTGGATCAAGCAGGCCATTACACGCTCTATCCTTGAAGGAACACGCGTCGTTCGCCTCCCTGTCTATATCATGGAGGAGGTAATGCGTGTGAAGCGAACGACACGCCAACTCTATCAAGAGATGGGACGTGATCCAACACCTGCAAACATTGGTGAGCGGTTAAACATGTCACCAGAACGCGTAAGCGAGTTGATGATATGGGCCGAGAAGGTCTTTTCCCTGGATGCTCCCCTTTCTGAAGAGGAAGAAAATACACTAGGAGACATTATAGAAGATGTACGGGAGCGTGGACCAAGTGAAGTTGCAGATCAGCATCTCTTACGAGAAGAGATTCGTAAGGTGCTAGGACAGCTTACGCTCCGTGAACGTCAAGTTATTGAGCTACGTTTTGGTCTAGTAGACGATCACGACCACACTTTAGAAGAGGTGGGTAAAAAGTTGAAGGTGACACGTGAACGTGTGCGCCAGATTGAGGAACGAGCAATTCGTAAGTTACGGCATCCACAGGCAAGCCGTATCCTGAAAGATTATCTCGACTAATAGCCCTATTACTTTCGATTACTCGTCATTCATAGAGAAACAGGAAATACTGCACAGTTGTTAAACCATTATGCAGTATTTCCTGTTTCTCTATGAGGAGCACAGTACTTTTGGGTGTTATTTACTCGAAGAGCAGCAATAATGTGTTTACTTGTTACAAGAACGTGAATGTAGTTAGTCTTTATTCTAAAGCTCTATACTTGAAGGTGTGGTCTATGAACGAATTGGCCGGTCAGAGCCTCGGCGGCTATCAACTGGAAGAGGAGATTGGTCACGGCTCAATGGGAGTCGTTTATCGTGGAAAACAGATTGCGCTCGGACGCGAAGTTGCCATCAAAGTTTTGCCGAAGCCAATGGCGCGTGATGCCTCCTACATAGCACGTTTTATTCGTGAGGCGCAAATTATTGCTGGCCTCAACCATCCCAATATTGTTCATATTTATGATGCAGGTCAGCAGAATAAGCTTCTTTATTTCGTAATGGAGTATGTACAAGGGCCTACACTTGCTAACCTGCTCTACCTTGATGGAACCATTCCTCAGCATCTTGCTATTGAGTATGGAGCGCAAATTGCTGATGCTCTCGATGCGGCTTATAAAGAACGAGACGTTATCCATCGCGATATTAAGCCCGAAAATTTGATGCTTGATCGTTGGGGCAAGATCAAGGTAATGGATTTTGGTCTCGCGCGTGCGACAGGACATCAGCCAATTACGGTTACAAGAACACTAGTTGGCAGCATTTATTATGCGTCACCAGAGCAGGTATGGGGATACACATTAGATAACCGTAGTGATATATACGCATTAGGTGTGGTACTGTATGAGATGATTACAGGCCACCGACCATTCACAGGCCGTTCGATACCTGAACTCACTCAAACAATAATTGCTAGCCCACTGCGCCCACCAAGCATGTTCAACGAAACGATGTCTTTAGAATTGGAAAAGATTATTCTTACTGCAATGGCAAGGGACCGAGAAGAGCGTTATGAAGATGCTGGCCTCATGGTACGAGATCTACGTGCATTACAACTCCAGCTCGCAAAGATGCTTGTGTCTTCTCAACAATCTGCTACCCTGACAATTGGGCAAAATCAACGAGAGCAGCATAGCACAGTCCAACCGCCAAAACGTCCTCAAGTACAACGACCTACGTATCAAGATATCATTCCTTCCCCGACGACGAGTTCGCAGGGAACACTTGTACAGCCCTTGCTTCCAGTACCGCAACCTGAATCCCTACGCGATCCCAACGATTCCAATCGCCCAACACTCCCAATGACTGTTTCTGCAAGCTCTCCTGCGTCTCTTCTCCCTGAGCAGCAAGAGACAGTTAAAACAATGTCACCGCCATCTGATAAAGTAAAGCGTACAATTTGGAGTCAGTTGCAGAGTTTCTTTGTACCACACAAAAGAGCACAGTCGGTAAGTATCCATGTATCACATTCGCGTAAAGACTCATTGCCGACGAGGACGCGCTAAACACGTCTTATCGTCGGCGTCAGCAAAAAGTTGCACACAGCTGATTGAAGTCCTATACTATACCAAAGTACAGGTTTTCAGGAGTCACTTATAGCATGAATCCCTCACAGATAAATATAGGTGTTGCGTTTGTCGCGGGACTAGTATCATTTCTTTCACCTTGTGTTTTGCCGCTTGTCCCCATTTATTTAGCACAATTAGTTGGACAAAGTGTGTATCAATCGATAGAAGAGAGAAAAGCACACGCAGTACGCCTTGTTACGTTTTTGCATGCAGCCTTTTTTGTGCTTGGCTTTACACTAGCATTTGTCGCACTAGGAGCAACCGCAAGTACCTTGGGGGGCTTTCTACACGAACAGCAGATTCTACTGCGGAGAATTGGCGGCGTATTACTGGTTATTGTTGGACTTCATTTGACGGGAGTACTCAAAATACCTTTTCTCTACTCGCAGAAGCATTTTGAGTTTCGTCCAGTACGTCCAAGTTATCCTGCATCTGTATTAACTGGTGTCGTCTTCGCGATTGGGTGGAGTCCCTGTATAGGTCCCATTCTTGGCGTAATTCTAGCATTAGCGGGTCAAGCAGCAACCTTAAGGCAAGGAGTGCTACTCTTACTCGTATACTCGCTTGGATTAGGATTGCCATTCCTGTTACTTGGTCTCGGTCTTAATGAGGGAAGTAAGGTTTTGAAGTGGTTAAAACCACATCTTGGGAAGATTGAAGTGGCAACAGGTGTGTTAATGATGATAGTAGGAGTTGCTATTTTCTTCAATATGCTACTCCAACTCAATACATACTTTCACTTTGGAACAATCCTATGAGTAACTGGCACGGAATACAAAGCAAAAGATTTACACCCTTACTAGCAGGAGGAATAGTATTCTTCACGCTTTGTGTACTTGCCGTGCTCATCTTCTTTCCTGGAGGATCATTGCTGAGTCGTATGAGATGGCTCGATAGTGGAATATGCGCTCAAATTGCGTCACATTCTTTTTATCCGGGGGGAGAACAACTTCCCTTATGCGCACGCAACACAGGCATCTATTTAGGTTTTCTTGTAACACTTACAACACTCTACAGCAAAGGAAGGGGTCGCGCACAAGTGCTTCCATCCTGGCCTCTTTTCATACTCCTCATGAGTGGTGTCGTAGCACTTGCAATTGATGGCTTCAACTCGCTTTTCCTAGACCTGGCTATGAAACATCTTTATCAACCAAATAATTTTCTCAGGTTAGCAACAGGACTTGTCGCGGGACTCGCAATGGCACTACTCCTACTCCCTGTGCTCAATCGCTTGTTTTGGCTTGGCTATAATGAGAACCGAAGTGTTGCTTCATGGAGAGAACTGATACAGTATCTACCAATGCTGATTGTTTGTTTCTTCATTGTTGCTTCACAAAATGCGCTGATTTTGTATCCTATTGCACTTTTAAGTACAGTGGGTGTTCTTACAATGTTGAGTAGCCTGAACCTCATAGCGATTGTCGGTATATGTAGACGTGACGAAACGTTTGAACGCTATCGCGATCTATTACCATTTTTAAGTTTCGCGTTTCTTTTTGCAATGGGGGAAATGCTTCTCTTAGCGCAGCTGAAGCTAACGCTTCTCCATGCCATCGGCCTGCAGTTTATGTAAGCTAGTGGTAGGCAAAGCGTTAACGTTCTTCAAGTTCCATACGCATCTCTGTCTCAAATTCAGCATCGATCACTAGGGTGCCAGTACGCGACGAATGAATCAAGCGCAGTACCGATTCACGTAAATGGTCTGGCGCAGACTCAACCGCGCATCGTTCATGAATAAGTCGTTTGATGCTCATATCAAAATGAAAGCGACATTCACATTGGTGACAATCTTCAAGGTGCTTCTGCACAATAACGATTTCTTCATCGCTCAGCTCTCTATCTATGTAAAGATGCAGACGAGCAACAGCCTCAATACAATCCATACAGTCCATAAAACATTCTCCTACACAAGTGCTTCATCCTCTTGCACATTCTAACATATTAGGTAAGGACTTTCATTCCCGAGGCCAGTGCGATATACTAATAGTGCTTTCCCTAACGAGAAAGTGCAGATGTCATAGGGGCATCTGACAAGAGGAGCATGTGATGCCGGAAAAGTCAGCATTTGAAGAAAGACCATCAACAGTAAATTCTTCACCATCAAATACTAGTCAGCCAATGTCGATAGTGGCAGAAGATATGCAAGAGCCTACAACATCATTGGAGGCTCATGAGGAAGAAATAGATACACACACAAAGGTTGTACCATCGGAAGATTTTGAAGCAGGCGTTCTTGCTCAATTAGATAGTCTGTATCGTACCGCTTTACGTATGACCAGCAACAGACAAGAAGCGGAAGACCTTGTACAAGAGACGATGCTCAAAGCATTCCGTTTTGCTCACACCTATCAACCAGGGACCAATTTGCGGGCATGGCTGTTCCGCATTTTGAACACGTCTGCCATTAATCGCTACCGAAAGCAAGCAGCACATCCAACACCTTCACCATTGCCAGACGGGGAAGAATTTTACCTGTACAACCAGATAAGAGATTTGAGTGGGCAGGAATTGAACATGGGTGCCGAAGAAGAGGTACTTAGCAAGTACTTGGATGAGGATGTGTTCAAGGCTTTAAATGATCTGCCACCAAATTTTCGTATGGCGGTGATCCTGGCAGATATTGAGGGACTTTCATACAAAGAGATTGCGGAGGCACTGCAAATACCGATTGGTACAGTTATGAGTCGCATCTCACGCGCACGACGTCAATTGCAACAGTCACTGTGGAAGTATGCGCAGGACAAAGGCTATGTCAAAGCGGAGGCATCGTGAGTAGCATTTGTACTATTGCACATTACTACCAATGGGGTAGAGCGCAAGCAGAACTCTCACAACGGAGAAAGCTTGCGCTTCTTTCCTATTCAACACACATTTAGACATGACGGATAATATCATTCCCTGCATGTGTGATGCGAACGTTTACACACCGTCGATCCATTATGTCTATTGAGCGTGTAACCAACCCTTTTCGTTCCAGCCGTGCGATTGCTTTTGTTGCAGCCGCAGAACTTACTCCTAAATTTGAAGCAACATCGCCCACGGACCAATGATCTCGCCGAGCTAGAAATATCAGAACCTCTGCCTGACGAGGAGTAACAGTTATCATTTCTCTCTGTACAATAGTCATTATTCTATCTCCTGCCAACTGTTTCAACATGCATATAGACTAAATATGCGTTCTTGAAAAAGACGTTGTGGAGAGTGAAGTCGGGTACTATGTTGATGTTGATAGGTTCTCTTTTAGCGTAGGGAAAGATCACGTTGTTCTTGCACGTCAGAGAGCATGTCCTGGACAACGGCACGCAGGCGGAAAAAGAAGAAACTTCCCTCGCCTTCTTGTCCACTACTTTCTACCCAAATTGTGCCACCCATTGCTTCGATAAGTTGTTTACAAATGTACAGACCTAGACCAGCACCACGAACAGGACTGTTCATGTCGCGTTCAAGGCGTACAAAACGTTCAAACAGTCGACTCTGCTCTTCTAAGGGAACACCTGAACCATAGTCACGGACACACACAGTGACATACTCAGTATCCGATTCAGCAGAAATCTCTATATTCGTTCCATAGGGAGAATACTTGAGCGCGTTGCTCACCAAGTTCAGCAGGACTTGACGTAAGCGCATAGAATCGGCCAGTACAGAGAGCTTTGAGGAGATGGCAACAGAAATGGTACGATGCTCTCTTCTCGACATAGCTTCGACAATTTCCACAATATGGACAACCGATTCTTCGAGTGAGACAGGACTAATTTTTGTGTTGTCTGCATCCACCTGCACTCGGTTTGCGTCCATGATGTTATTTACCATCAGCGTCAACTCATCACAGCCCCGATGTGCTTTCGCAATAAAATCGGCACGCATTTCGGCATTGAGTGACTTGTTATATTCTTCCAGCAACTCAATATAGCCAAGCACCGCCGTTAAGGGAGTACGTAGTTCATGAGAGGCAGTCATAATAAACTGGTCTTTCAGTGCATCCAATTCTTTCTGGCGTTCGTAAGCAGCACGCAGTTCTATAGTAATCCCGGTATTTTCTAGTGCAGCGGCACACTGACTCGCGAACATTTCAAGGACATGTATCTCTTCCTCAAAAAAGATGTGTGGACGTGGATACGTGAGCATTAGCACACCAAGATGCTGATCGCCCTTGTAAAGAGGAAGCCAGGCAAAAGGGAAGCATAGTTTTTTGTCCAGACATGGTGGAGTTGCAATAGAGCCTTCACCTCTCGAATAACTACCTTGCCCTGCATAATAATAGGGCAACCAGTCGTCTGCTTGTAGCTGAATTTTTTTAGCTGATAACAGTTGTGGTCCGGTACCAGCAAAGGCTGTCTTTCGCAATAATTTCTCTTCGTTGTCATACAAACTTATCTCAGCCCCTACATCCATAGCTGAAGCAGCGACATTGGCGAAGAAGGATGCAACATTCTCAAGATCAAGCAGTTCTCCTGAAGACAACGTACTTGCCTTGTAAAGGTCATGAAGCAAAGCAGCATGCTGTCTTGAGCGTTCTTGTAAACGGGCAGTCTCTAAAAGAGAGGAGTAGCGCGCAAGCAAAAGTTGCACAATTTCAAAATCTGGACCAGCATACGATTGCTGATCGCCACGCTCACCTAAGACAAGCATACCAATCATCTTTCCCTGTGATCGTACAGGAGCAAGCAGAGGATCGTTTTGTTCTAATGGATCGTCAGAGGTAAGATAGCGGCTCAATCCTACGGGCATATCCTCTTCTGCTCGTGTCACTTCGTGCAGCAAAAGAGGTCGATGTGAGGTAGAAAGACGTTTCTCTACCAATGGTTGTAATGCTAATACATCTGAACCGGGATGGGTTGCTGTAGTAAGAGCTGACGCGAGACGAGCCACAAGGGTATGACGCATTGCATCATTTTGATCGTCTGCTAAAGGCGGATAGAGATGATAACAGCCAGTATCTTCAACAAGTACAAAAAGACCAACTTGCGTCGTTTTAAAAGTTTGTAGGGCTGCGACAGTAATAAGTTGCGCCGATGTCTCTAAATCAAGTGCTTCGTTTCCGACATTAATTGGCTCATCTATTAGCCGCCGATACCGCAACGACTCCTTAAAGAGAAGGCGTCCTGTCAGTATTTTCGCTACCCACCATATCGTTGGCGCGAGCACAGCCATTGCTACCGCAATCGTAATCACATAAAACGGAACATTTTCTCCCCATAGCCTACTTCCTATGAGCGTCACGGTATAGACCAACATTGCGAGAAAGATGGTACCAATAATCCAATTGACGGTACGGCGGATGTAGGTATCGAAGACAAGAATTTGGTAGCGCAATATAGCGTAGCCAAGCGACAAAGGGAGCAAAATAACGGTAAGTGTTGTGATCTGAGGATCAATAGCATAAGGAGATAAAACACTTATTGTTTGGGGTAATACTGTTAGAAATAGAAGGGGAGCTAAGGAAAGAATAACACCACCTACAAAAAAGCGTAATTGCTCACGCTCTCGCGTAGTTGCTCTACGAAATGAAACAATAATCGTTATTAAGCTGCCTGTCAGGGCGAATAAATTAGCGAATGATGCTGCTCCCGCAAGCCATGTAGGGGAGGTTGCAGGATACATACAGTATCCTACGATGCTATCGCTCACAACCAAACATAGCACAAAAAAGAGAGAGAGAATATACCAACGAATTAAGGATGAGCTAATAAGATGCCAAAGACTGTACAGCCATTTTTTAGAAAATGTCATTGTAGATGATACAAGATGGTTCTTAGGAAAGACAAGTAGTAGGGCAGCAAAGAGTACAAGTGCCAACGAACTTGCACAATTTGATATAACATTCAACAGCTGAGCACTTGAAAGTTCAATGGAAGAGGCAGTTTCTAATTCAAAGGCTACCATCACACTACAAGAAAATGCGAAAAGGAAGGCGGCGGACTGGCGATCTCGGGAATAAAACCAGATAAGTGAACCAACAGCAAGAAAAAAGAGTGAGACCGAGAGTGAAAAACCAAATGAGAGCCATATAGGCAAAATGTGAGGGTGCAACGCTACCACGTGTGAAAACGTTTGCTCAGCATCGGCAAAAGCTAAGGCAATATAGAGTATCAATACGCCAAGAATAACAACTAAACGACTGGCCCTCAAACGCATCAAGAAGCCGTGTTTCATGCTCTAACCCTCATTCCTCACACCAATATCTCTTCTCACGCTATGCGAAGCCCAGCAAAAGACGTAGCATTTGAGAAATAGGATGCTGAGCTTCAATTTTTTGCAATTGATCGTGAGCGCGTTCACGATAGAGTAGACTAATACCCCATGTAGTTATTATACCCTCGTGCAAAGCATCAATGAATACCTTCTGCTTCTCTTCATCGGTTACGAGAGAGGTATTCTTAAGAGTAGAAGTTGTTTGGGCTGCAAGGACAATAGGAAGTGTTTTCTTTTGTCGTATAAGATCTGTTTTTACTGTTCCTGTCAATTCGCTTGTTTGTTGCTGAAGAATACGATATAGGTCATGGCTATCATTGTCAAGTTGTTGTGCTATCCCTAGTAATGTACCGAATTCCGAAAATTGTGAGAGTACCTCGTCGCTTGCATTAGCACACAATGCCCCTACGTGACAAGCAAGGCTCATAAGCGCTCCAGCTTTACCCGCAGCAATTTCAATACATTCTTCCGATGTGAAGCTTTCCGCTGTTCGTTGCTCTGCCAGGATATCGCAGTGTTGGCCTACAGTAGCAATAATAAGGGAGTCCTGTATTACCTCTAAAAGACGTGTAACATAGTCTGGGGAAGCACCTAGTTCAGTAAGAGTGAGAAGAATATGATTAGTTAAGGCTAGAAGCGTTGTTGATACATTGAGTACACGAGCAATACCAAGCTTTTTCACAATTGGGGTTTGATCTCCATCTTCAACATCATCGAGAAGATCGAGAGCACAAATGAAGCACTCTATTGCTACAGCTACACGACAAGCACGATGTATGTCTATGTTAGGAGAGAGGCATTGCGCGACAAGTAATGGCAAAAGTGACCACATGCCTGCTGGCGGTGCTCCCTCCACAAAGTCAGTATGAGAAAAAAGTTTTCCAGCTTCTTCTAAGGCATGGGTAACATCTGCTTGTAATAAAGGATGTAACGTATTCAAAAACACGTTAAGCTGTTCGCTGAGCATGTTTTGATGCTCAGCGAACAGCTTAACTGTTATATGCTCAAAGCTTTTCATTATAGCTTCGCACTTCTATCCTTGCCACCAGCCCCAACTAGAACTAGCCTCTAAAGGCTTCGTCACGGCAAGATGTGGCACGAGTCGCATTACTACCTGCGCTACTCGCGGTGAAAAGCCCTGGCGCTCAATAACGCTCTTGGGGTCACTGGCTAATTCTGTACGAAGACTTTCTTCGGTAGAAACACGGTGAACGAATTCTCGAATCTGCTGTTCTTCCATAAGTGTATGATCCTTTCTTAGATGCGGATGGAGCACTAAAGAGCAATACGCAACTTTATGCTTTACTACAAGCTATGCAAGCATTTTAAACAAAATGCTCTTTTTCTACACCTGAAGTATGTACGTCATGTACAGTAGTAATGATACACGGGGGTTATAGGTAAACACAAGGGCTTTGTGTGAAATTTCTGTGATTTTTGATTTAAAGTGAAGAATTGAACATTATGTATGTAATTAGTAAAAAGGTTATAGTGATTGACGAATGCTCACATTCTCTGTAAAATCATGACAATACAAAAGAAGGGAATGGCCTGATGAAAGACACTTCTCGCTGGTACGATACAGAAGACGAGGCTACATATACGTTGCCGGAGCAAGATGAGTTGGGGATATTCAGTAGCACCTATAGTGTTCTTGAGCAAGGCGAGCACGTCTGGATCAGCACAGACAAAGTGGAACAAATAAGCATGCAGTGGACACATGAGCGTTCATCTATGCGAGGCCATCCGACTACTTCTGCTTCTCTATGGGATAGCACCTATCATTTTCACGATGGTACCGAACGAACCATTAACTGGTTGCTTCTACTTGATGCACTCAACTTTTGCTTCTGGGCGGAGAAAGGCCAAGAGCGATGGCGTATCACTTATAATGAGAAGATACTTGATGGATATTGGGCTGAAGCAGCCGCACTCACACGCGCGGTAGATGAGGGTTTGCCACTCTGGAATGCAGACTACTTAAGCACGATAAGTGAGGATACGGTAGCTTCCATTTTCCGTCCTGAAGCAAAATCAGCAGTTATTCCTTTATTTGAGCAACGTGTTACGAATATCCGTGAGGTAGGGCGTGTCCTCCAGGAAAAATATCAAGGCCAATTTGCCCAGGCGATACAGCAGGTACAACATAATGCTATTGAGCTTGTACAGTTGCTAGCACGCAACTTTTCTTCGTTTAACGACGTTGTATCTTATAGAAATCATGAGGTACGCTTCTATAAGCGTGCACAAATCTGTGTTGCTGATATCTACGGCGCGTTTGGTGGCAAGCAATGGGGAACATTTACTAATCTGGACAAATTGACTATTTTCGCGGATTATAAATTACCACAGATATTACGTCACTATGGAGTGATCGTATACCATCCTACTTTAGCACAACGAATTGACAATCATGAGTTGTTAGAGCCCGGCAGCGAGGAAGAAGTGGAGATACGTGCGGGGACGATCTGGGCGTGTGAGTTGGTACGACGTGCTATGCAACGTCAGGGTTATGCGATGACTGCGATTGAGATTGACCAAAAGCTCTGGTCGCTTAGTCAGAACAGCGAGGACATGTGTCCATATCATCGAGTACGCACACAATATTACTAATGTTGGTATTAAAGTAGAAACAGACAGTACATCAATGCAACTTCAAACACTACAACAACTACTAGCGGCGTTAGAACAACCACCAGTAACACTACCAGCACACCTTGATACTAGGCTTACCATTAAGGGGATAACATATGATTCACGCAAAGTCGAAGAAGGATGGCTTTTTGTTGCTGTGCCTGGCGTACACACTGATGGTCGTCGCTTTGTAACAGATGCGGCACAACGAGGTGCAATCGTAGCACTGGGAGAGCCACTTATAGGAGACCTTTCCCTTCCATATATTCAGGTCTCGGATGTACGAACAGCATTAGCCAATCTTGCGTGTGCTTTTTATGGAAATCCAGCGCAACACCTTTGTACAATAGGCGTGACTGGAACTGATGGGAAGACAACGACAAGCAATTTAATTACGACTATTTTTGAGACTGCTGGACTTCATACGGGACTAATGACCACCACGAACTTTAAGATGCTCGGTCAAGAATGGGAAAACACGACGCGCCAGAGTACGCTTGAGGCAATTGAAATACAGCAATTGCTACGACAAATGCTAGACGCAGGTGTAACACACGCTGTTGTTGAGGCAACGTCACACGGGCTTGCGCTACAACGGGTACATGGATGTGCCTTCGACGTAGGTGTTGTCACGAACATTACACACGAACATTTGGATTTTCACAAGACACTTGATGAGTATCGGCGGGCAAAAGCGCGTCTATTTGAGATGCTGGACCCGGTGCGTGATAAAGGTATTGGAAGCCGGCCTATCGCTATTTTGAATCGTGATGACATAAGCTACAATATCCTTAAGCCGTATTGTCGTGTCCCCATTCTTGACTATGGAATAGACACGCAAGCATCAGTACGGGCTGTTGATGTGAGTCTACAAGCTCATAGTACACGCTTCCGTGTTGTTCTGCCCGATGCTGAGCAGAGCATAGAGACACAACTTGTTGGGCGTTTCAACATCAGCAATTGTCTCGCTGCCATTGCTACAGCGTACAGTCAGGGAGTGTCACTTGAGAATATCGCGCACGGTCTAGCGACAATCACGGGTGTAACGGGACGCATGGAAAGTATCAACGAGGGACAGCCCTTTGCTGTCATTGTTGACTATGCCCATACGCCTGATAGCTTGGAAAAGGTGTTGGCAACGTTACGACCGCTTACAACAGGCAAATTGATGGCTGTTTTCGGGTCGGCAGGCGAGCGAGATTTACAAAAACGTCCTGTTATGGGACGAATTGCGGCACAAATGACAGATTTTTTCGTTATTACTGATGAAGACCCTCGTGAAGAGGATAGAGAAAAAATCGCGCGTGAAATTGCGGCGGGTGCTGAGGCAGTAGGCAAACGACAAGGACAAGACTTTCTCTGTATTGCTGACCGCACTGAGGCAATTAAAGTTGCCATAGCCCATGCTCAAGAAGGTGATACGCTGATATTAGCAGGAAAAGGTCATGAGCAAAGTATTATCGTCGGACGTGAGAAACTGCCCTGGGATGACCGAAAAGTCGCAAGAGAGCAACTAAGAACTCGCTTATAATGGGCGACAAAAAAGTGTACTCTATCTAAAGCGCTGATCGCCTTCACAAACATCTACGTTACCGTCTATGCATATATCGCGTTACATACTGTGAAATGTCTAGGCTATGACTTATTCTGGGGGAATATATGATTCCAATGACGCTTGTATGGTTACTCATCATTTTTGTGGCTTGCGTTGTGGTAAGCCTAATATTCTGTGGTCTGGCTGGAAGATTGTTTCCCAAGTTTCGTAGCGGTGAGCATAAGCCTGGGATGCATCGCCTAGACATGCCAGTCGGTGGGCGCGAGATCAAGTCAATAGAACTTCCTCTCGTTGGCGGTCCTGCATTTACACTTGCAATGGTATGTATAGGAATAGGTGCAGGCTATTTACTGAAATTCCAGCATGATCAGTGGACCTTGCTCTTTATTGGTCTTGGTGCGACCGTCGGCTTCATGACTGTTGGTTTTATTGATGATTGGCAGAAGGTCTATAGCCAAGAAGGACTTTCAGAACGTTCAAAGTTCGCAGGTGTATTTCTTGTATCAGTTGCGGCGGCAGCCCTCTATTTCTTTCTTCTTCCCGGTGGCAAAGAGTCCTATAGTCCTTACAAAGACCTTCCTATACTAGGTACCCTGGTATGTACAAATCGTCCAGAGCATCTGGACCTGCCATGTCCAGTTGTACCTGGACAAATAGCGTATTTTGGTTGGCTAATTTTCCTTACGCTGTTGACCGGCGCCGTTGGCAGTGCTACCTCATTGTCAGTTGACTTCAGTGATGGTCTCGACGGTTTAGCTGGCGGGCTGGTCTTTAGTGCCGCCCTCGCTTTTGGCATCATCGTGACTGGCATCATCGACCCTCAGCATCCAGAGGGTATTGTAGTGGAGGTGTTAGCACTGCTTTGTGCGGCAAGTATCCTGGGATATCTCCCCTGGAATTGGCCTTCGTCATGGGCAGCACGTAGGAAAGGGACAGCAAAGCGTCGCTCATCTATTATTATGGGTGATAGTGGAGCCCTCGCACTTGGCGGCATTCTAGCAATGATTGCGGTCTTCTCCCGACAAGAACTCAATCTCTTTATGATTGGGGGTGCCTTCGTACTCGAAGGTCTCTCGGCGCTAGTTCAATCACGAGTAATGACGCGCTTCTTCCGTAGCCACCTCAAGGTTTTGCGCTTTGCGAACACATCCACACGGGTCCCTCATACAGAGTTTCCATTACCGTTTCTTGCAACACCACTCCACTGCCACTTTGATCTACTCGGTTGGGACCGTCGGCGTTTGGTTTATGGAGCATGGGCACTAGGAGCTTGTTTTGCCTTACTAGGAGTAATGGCAGGCTTAGCCCCCCTGCCCTGGGAACGTTACCTGGGACGTATTCTCGCGCTTATACTTGCATGGCTTATCTGGTCTAGTGGTTCGTGGTCAAAACGTTATTTCATAGGTGAGGATACAACAGAGAGCACACGCACACGTCGTCCCAGGCTTGCACTCTACTACGGCTATCCTTATAGCATTATGGGAATGAATCTTTGTCACCTGGTCGAGATTATAGAGGCCAGTGAAAATGTGATTGAGACTCCAGCAGAAGCCGTGACACTTTGGCAACGCATGAACATCTTTGATGCTCGATCAATGCTAGGTCTCTATTGTTATCGCGCTGGCTATTATCCGGCGGCACTTGCACAATGGATGCGTATTCCAGAGAGCAACCGCGCGCTCCGTCCCGAAATCTCTCGCCTTCTAGCAGAGGTTGATAACCGTATCGCGTTGGAAAAACAAGAGACACAGCCAATGCGTCGTGATCAAATTATGAGCCAAGAGCCAGTCCTCACTGGAAATTTGCCACCTGCTGATCTGCCTAATCCATATGAACCAGTTCGTAGCGAAGAGAAGATTGACGAGCGTGCCGGAGGTTGGACCCCTCTACAGACACAGACAATTTCCTATGAGATGCAAGAGCACGATGATGGAGAGCGACAAGTTACAGCGCCATTGAACGGTGAGCAAGTAATGCGACCTTCTCAAAAAGGTAGAAGTACTTCTACGGTTGGGTATACGGCGGAGAATCACTCGCTGCATTTGCTGTCTAGTTCTTCGACAGCATCTTCTCCACGGCAAGGATGGCTGTCACGTTTGCTACACCTCTCTTCTGAGAAATAATGCACCAATTGGTTATAGTTATCTACATGCTGATCGCGAGACATCATATAACAAGAACTTCGTTTCATTATCATAATGTGGCTTCGATAGGATACTCATATGAGCGATAAAGCTCCTATTGCTGGAAAATTAGATACATCAGTAGTCTCATCAGAAACTCTTGTGCCAAAGAAACGTTTACAGACATTTCAAGCACTCCGCTATAGAAATTTTCGCTTACTGTGGATTAGCTTAGTTGTGTCATCCGTTGGAACATGGATGCAGATTGTAGCGCAAAGTCTTCTTGTACTCAAAATCACAAACAACTCAGCACTTGCACTTGGCACTGTCTCGCTAGCCCAAGCGTTATCATTCTTTATTTTTGCGCTCATTGGAGGAAGTGTTGCAGATCGTATAGATAAGCGTAAGTTCCTGCTTGTAACACAAAGCTTATCAATGCTTCTAGCATTTGTGCTTGGAACACTTGCGGTTACTGGGATAATTCAAGTCTGGATGATTGTCGTACTTGCATTTTTCTCCGGCACCATTCTTAGTTTTGACCAGCCCACTCGCTCATCCCTTATCCCCACATTAGTACCGCGAAAAGATTTAATGAACGCTATCTCGCTACAATCGGTCGTCTTCAATGGCGCAGCTGTCTTCGGTCCCGCACTGGCTGGCATCATGATAGGAGTATTTGATTATGCGGGTCATTCTTTACGTATTCCAGGGAATTTTCTCGGCTATGCTGGAAATTTCTATCTCAATGGCATTAGTTTTCTGGGTGTGTTAGTTGTACTCTACCTTATCAGTATACCAAAAGAGGCAGAGGAGCAGGGGACTGATAAGCGTGGTCCTCTCCTCGCATCAATTCGTGCTTCACTTGGGGCAGTAGGCAGAGACACGGCATTACCCTGGGTGCTTTCCGGCTATGGTGCATTATTGTTTTTCGGTCCTTCAACTTCTTTAATTCTTCCAATTTTCGCAACAAGTATTCTGCATATTGGCGCGTTCCAAATAGGATTACTTTTTTCAGCATCGGGGCTAGGAACAGTCGTGGGTGCGCTTATCGTAGCATCCTTAGGTGATTTTCAACGTAAAGGCGTGCTTCTGCTCGTCTCATTTCTGCTTTGGACAGCAGCACTGATTCTCTTCGCCCTCAGCCATGCTCTTTGGCTTTCATTCATAGCACTCTTAGTTTTTGGTATTGCCCAAAACGGTGTTGGGGCAACCACCATTACTCTTATGCAGACACGCGTCCCACCACAGATGCGTGGGCGTGTCATGAGTCTGAACACACTTTTCATTATGGGTGTGCGTCCATTGGGAGACTTTCCGGCGGGTGCGCTTATTGGCTTGATTGGTGGACCGTTGACCGTTTTAATAAGTGCGAGTATCGTAGGAGGGTACACTCTCTTTTTGTTCTTTACACGCCCTGTAATACGCTCGTTATAGAAGACGTGAAGGAAGAGTATAAACTAGTTCTCACAGCCCAAGCCATATTGCTTACAGAAACTTGTATAGGCTTCTTGTAGCTGATGCTCTTTTACGATGTTCACAACGTTCGTCTGAAGGTCTATTCGTGCTGGATGAGTGAGCCGAGTGTCAAGTGCAAGCGCGTGAACCCAATGGCCGAGTGCAGTTTGAAAGTGTCCTTGCGCTTGACAAAGAAGTCCCTGGCGGCGAAGAACCGCCAGTTGCTCTTTCGGTGTGTCAAGTTCAGTCGCAATAGTGAAGGCCGCCTGGTAGTCTTGCTCGGCCTTCTCATAGTGATGCAACGCACGCGCAACATCACCTAACCCTCTAAGAGCGCGTCCATTTATTTGCTTCGCGTCCTGCTCATGTGCAAGCCCTTGCGCCTCTTCATAGCACTCCTGTGCATCAAGGTATTCCCCTTCATCGAATGCGATTGCACCCAAAGCAGCAAGTACACGTGCGCGATCTACGCGGTCCCCTAGTGTGGTAAAGATCGCGTCAGCTTCTTTGTAGTAAGCACGTGCTTCTTCGCGCTTATGGCTGTCCCGCATAATATTGCCCATCGTATGCAACGCCCATGCTTCACCACGACGAATTCCATGTTCACGGAAGATAGTGATGGCCTCAGCGCATAATTTTTCTGCCTCGTCTAATTTGCCCTGCTGAGTCGAGATAACGCTCTTATCTGCAAGAACCCATGCTTGACCAGCACGTAACCCTAATTCATTAAAAAGGTATAGAGCCTCATTGTAATCAAGGGATGCCTCCGTATATTTACCAAGTGCCTCATAAACGGTGCCTCGATCACGTAGTGTTGAAGCGATTCCTTCCTTGTTGCGTAAGGTCGTAAAACTTGCTAAAGCTAACTCAAAGTGTCCTAAGGCATCGTAATATGCAGCATAGCCGCGGCTCACCTCACCAAGAACCATTTGCATCCATGCTTCACCTTTGACATCACCCACCTCGCGGAAAAGCATGAGAGCCTCTTGCGCGTAAAGATTCGCTTGCTGAAAATTTCCTTCTTCACGACACAACATTGCTAATTCGTAGAGGGTCCATCCTGCTTCGTCACGCGTTTGTTGTTCTTTGTGAAACTCTAAGCTACTACGCAAGCAGGCCTTAGCCTCGGCATATTGACCTAGCTGACGTAAAATAGCACCAAGACAGCATTGAATTTGCCCTTCACCCGTTTTGTCAGCCAACTGCGAAGCATAAACACTGACACGGCGTAACATAATAAGCAATTCCTGTGCGTGACCACGCCCACCTAGTGCTCTTGAAGCAAGCACTGCAATCTGTACAGCCACCTGCAAATCATGTGGTTCACTGGCGCTTTCCAGGTGCTCTACAGCGGCAACCCATTCTTCCGGACTAGGTTGTCGCAAGTTATAATAGTATGCTGCAACCAGGCGATGAACACGTCGTCTTTCCTCTAAAGGTAGATGTGATACTGCAAAATGGCGCACTTGAGGATGAATATTGTAGACACGTCCATCGAATTGAATAAATGAGGCTTGCACCAGTTCGTCACGTGCAGCTCTCCAATTCACGGCTAATTCGGAGGGAAGAATTTCTTCCTCGGCAGCAGGAGTTCCTTGTTGCACGTCTTGCTGCCATATGAGTCGAATAGCATTTTCCGTACCGACAGATGTTTCAGGTGCGACAAGCATCACAATTTGCTCACGACTAAATGGCAATTTGAAAGCTGAAAGATATGCGAGCAGGAGTCGTGCAACCAGTGACAGACGACGATAGGAGACATCTAAAACCGCAAGAATACCTGCGAGTGGAGTGCTACGCAGTTCATCACAAATTTCTTCTAATGAGCGTGTTGCGGCCTCTGGTGCAAAAATTTTTCCGTTGATAGAACGCGCTGCGCCAAAAATAAGCTCTGCACCAAGTGGGTAGCCATCAAGTAGAGTACAGATTTCGTGCAAAATTGCTTGCTGCTTAGGATCATCCAGATGGATATACTGGTCAAGCCCATTGGATGCAGCAAGATCGACAAAAAGATGTAGTAGATCGGTATCTGTCATTTTCCCTACATGGTATTCGTACCAATGGCAGTGATTTCCATCCACAACAATCATCGCTTCTGGACTCAAACGAGATGTTACCACGACAACGACCTCTGGTGGAAATGCACTCAGGAAATGTAGCCACTGCTCTAGTTCAGTGTGCTCTTTCACCTCATCGAAGCGATCTAATAGGAATAGACAGGGAAGTTCTTTGCTCGCTAGTGAGCGTAACGTGGTAAGCGCAAGACGAGCGCGATGCATCAAATCTGCAGTAGGACCTGATTTTAGTGGTACATGCAGATAGTGCAACACTTCAATCAGAGCATCACCAAAAGATTTTCCGCCCTGCAACGAGACGCCAACAATGCCACCGGAAAATTTTTCTCGGTTACGTAATACAGCCTCACAAGCCAGGGCACTCTTCCCAATGCCAGCCGAACCAGTTATGGCTATATGATGTGTCCCAGGACGAAGTTTGAGGTGTGTTTTGGTTAAGTTCGCGCGTTCATCTTGTGTTGCTAAAGAAAAAAGTTCGCTGAGTTCAAGAAGCTCATGCTCCCGACCAATATAGGATGTAGGAATATCTAAATGTTCCAAAGGCCGATCATGCTCTTCGGGTGTGTCTTCCTCGTCATTCATAATGAGCGCAACGGGACCTTCTTTCCCCTCGGCGACATGTCGATACAAGACAGGAATAAACCAACTCCTTTGGTGCGTCGGAAGCAGTGCTTGTCGCGCACGAGAGAGCGCTTCTTCCAGGGTACGACCATCGGCTAAAGCTTCGTAGAAATGGTACATAAACGTTGGACTAACATCATCCTGAAGCGAAAACGGCATTGCAACTACGGCTGGAACTTGTGCCATCACGAGTGCCGTCGCTAATGTCGCATCGACAGCGGCGCGTCGTTGACGGTGTACCTGCACGTCTGTTACTGTTGCAGTCTCACACGCTGAAAACACTGCAAGACGCACATCACTACTCAGGAAAAGATCACGCAACGATTGTGTATCAATATAGCGGTTACAGCCAGTTTCAGTACAAAAGCAAAGGTATGTCTGTGGCTTGACATGAATCAACGATGCATCGCAGTCAACACATTTATGAGCCGAGGAATCGTTCAGCTTTTCACAACTATTCTTCGTACAAAGGCGTCCATATGCGCCATGTCCGTCAAAATGGACAACGTAGCATGATGTGAAAGTCTCACGCTCATCCAATGTACCAACGCCTCCATATGAGTTGAGATAGCGCACGAGTTCGTCAAAGGTTGCTGGCTCTAGCCTATCTAAAGAAACTTGTCCGCTTTCAAGAAGTGGCGCAAGACCATTTTGCAGAGCTTGAAAGCTACGCTCTGTTTCTAATGAAGCGCAATCAGTGGGAGAAGAGCCTATGTAAAGGACACGCATAGGAAGACGTACAGGCAACTCACAGCTAAGAGGTGTGTTGGGCTGTAACAATGCTCTGGAAAGCGTGAAGATACCGGACGCAAGCAAAAAATGGTCGCCATTATGCAAGAGTTCCCAGGGATAACGCACAAACTCGTCGCATTCCGGGCTAAAGCAAAGAGTGAGTGCTACCGTTCCACGTCGCCGCAATGTTCGTTGTATAACATTACGCAGAACAGCTTGTACTGATTGTTCAGAGACTTCGTGCTGTCCTGCATCAAAATTTTCCATACTGCACAGTGCGGAAAAGAGATGCTGCCCAATTATACGTAGTTCCTGGTTATCACTTTTCAGGGTATTCAGTTTTTTCTGCAGAGCGTTTACTTGTTTAGCTGTATAGGGGGGGATAAAGCTACCAATCACTGTACGACCAGACCAACTCTCCCTCACCTGTACTTCATATGCATCTTCTTTATGCTTGCGAAAGAGAAGTGTAAGTGTTTCTCCCATACTTCCAATAGAACCCACATTCTACGGTATAAGCAATACTACCGATTCGTCTAAACAACACATACCACAGTCCTATTAGTATAGCATAATTCTTGTGTTATACATTGCCTTTTCTTTACGCAAATACTTATTTATTCACCCCAAAGTAACTCGATCTTCCCGAAACGTACAACATCGCCGACTTGTACTCCTGCCGCTTCTAGTTCTTGCGTAACACCCATCTTTTCAAGTGTAATTTGCAGACGGTCCATACCTTCTTCGTTATCAAGTTTGGTCATGCCAACAGCACGTTCTACACGCTTCCCACGCACCACATAGATGCCTTTTTCCTTTGTCACAGTAAAGGCATCATCGGGTTGAGGACGTAGTACAGGACCAGCCATATCAGCTACCGCTTGGACCTCAGCACGTTCTGCCTCCTCTTGCTGTATCTCGGCCAGTCTCTTTGAGGTATACTGCATAAGTTCCTCAGTATCCTGATGTGCAGCAGCAGAGATTGCAAAGACAGGGTATCCTGCTGCCTCAGCTTTAGCTTTAAGGTCAGGCCAATGTTCTTGCGCTTCTGGCAGGTCCATTTTATTGAAAACAACAATTTGTGGACGAGTGGAAAGACGCTCATCATACTCGCGCAGTTCACGATTGATAGCCTGAAAATCTTCCCAGGGGTCGCGACCTTCCACGGAGGCTCCATCTAGAATATGTAGCAAGAGACGGGTACGCTGAATATGTCGTAGGAACTCGTGTCCTAACCCAACGCCTTGTGCCGCGCCTTCTATCAGTCCTGGGATATCAGCAAGGACAAAGCCATAACCATCACCGTATTGTGGTTGTCCAACTTCGACAACACCAAGATTTGGAGAGAGAGTAGTAAACGGGTAGTCTGCTATCTTAGGGCGTGCAGCGGTGACGACAGAGAGCAAGGTAGATTTACCTGCATTTGGATAGCCAACAAGTCCGACATCAGCAATCAGGCGCAGTTCAAGAGTAATCCATCGTTCTTGTCCGGGTTCACCCTTTTGCGCTTCTTTAGGTGCCTGATTTGTTGCAGTGACAAAGTGAACATTGCCAAGGCCACCACGACCACCGCGTGCAATCATAACACGTTGCCCATCTTCGATTAGATCAGCAATTGTTTCGTGCGTGTCGGCATCACGAATAATTGTTCCGCATGGCACGAGCAAGACAACTTCGTCACCTTTCGCCCCGTGCATTTTCTGGCGCATACCATCCTCGCCAGAGTTAGCTTTGAAGCTGTGACGGTAGCGATAGTCGATAAGCGTGTTCATATTATGTGTAGCTTCAAAATAAACACTACCACCGCGCCCACCATCACCGCCATCAGGACCTCCATAGGGTGCGAATTTTTCATGGCGAAAATGCGAGGAGCCATCGCCGCCATCGCCTGCCTTTATATGAATTTTTGTATGATCGTAGAGCATAATGTGTCCTTAGCATCGCAAACGAGTGCATCAATAAGGGATATTTTTACGTAGCGGAACGTAGTATACCATATTGAGGAGAAGAGTGCTATTAATGCCTAAACCCGACATGTAGACGAAAAACAAGGAGCGCCTGTCACAATACCTGTGACAGGCGCTCCTTGTTTTTATCTTTATAGAAGTAAGGATACATTCTATCTTATCTCATTTATGCTCTTATATAACGCCATGCTATCAAGAAAACAACATGAACGTGCTGTTTTAACCTTTATCCTCTAGGGATACGCATAGCGAGAAAGGGAAGTTTCAGACAGGGACAGCTATTTTATCTTGCATACAAGAGCATGATAAGAAGATAGATTTAGTTAACATTGCTTTCCTGGCGAACAATTGCGACGGAAGAAGACGGTAAGATATCACTTTGAGGAGGAAGAGTACCATTGGAACCAGACGGTGGATTGGTATACCAGGTACCATATCCCTGTGAAAAATTACGCGAACCATCAGGGTTTTTAGCATAATATATACCAGACATACTTCTATCTGCTTTTATTGTTCCGGTAAAATGTAGTGGAAGGATACCAGTTTCCTGAACGGTAAATTCTATAGTGTTGTTGGTTGACACACTACCAGTGAAATTTCCACTTCCTTCAAGGCCGTAACCTGGAGTAACATAGAAATTTCCACTCGTTATACTTCCATTATTTTGAACAATATTATTCAGTTGAATGGGAGCAGTCTCGTTTGGTGTTACAAAGGTATTGGTAACTTGACCACTATACGTCTTTCCAAGTACGGGATAAGTAGATGGTGCAGAAGTTGGCGGTGGCGTATTTGTCGGCGATGGCGTTATGCCAATTGTCGGTGTTGCAGTGGGTGTTGGCTTTGGCGTTGCCGTCGGCTTTGGCGTTGCTGTCGGCTTTGGCGTTGCCGTTGCAACGGGTGTTGTATGAGTGGCAGTCACTTTTGGTCCCTGAGTCACAGGAGCATGATACCCTTTGAAGAAGTTTGTGCCAAAAATTATACCTGCAAGTAGCGCAAGCAGAGATATTAGTGCGAGAAATATGGGAAACACTCTTCGCCTTTTTGTTCTGTTCGTCTCTGCCGCCGCGGAAACTACTGCATAAGGGTCAATAGCGCGCGTGGATGCAAGTGACTTTGCAGGAATTGTTGGTATGGATGCTACTGGAACAGCAGCCAGAGCAGGCTCTGCGATAGGTTGCGCATTCAATGCCTGCCAGAACTCTTCGACAGTGGCAAAACGCTCGTTACTATTGATTATCATGGCACGGTGAATCGCATCGACGACATGTTGAGGTACCTCTGGCGCGAGTTGCGATACAGGCTCGAGAGGATCTGTACTCTTGCTTCCCATCTGTGTTAGACGATAAAGTGCATCAGCCGGTATGATGCCTGTCAATAACGCATAAAATGTTGCACCCAGACCATAAATATCAGTTCGTAAACTGGTACCACGTGCATACTGTTCGGGAGCACCATAACCTGGAGAGCAACGCCGGACAGCAGTTGTGGTTGCATCTTGTTCGTATTCTTTCGCAATACCAAAGTCAACAAGCACCGAATCATCCCCGTCAGGAACAATAATGTTCGCGGGTTTGATATCACGATGAATGATGGGCGGTTGTTGCTTATGAAGATAGCCAACAGCTTCCACAATAGGGCTCATAATTTTCATGACATGAGGGAGAGAGAAACGCTTCCCTGGTTGCCTTTGGCGCAGTATCTCAAGGTTTGGGCCAGCAACGTAGTCCATCAGCATGTAGACGCGAATATTTTTGTTATCTTCAAAAACGCGGTATACACGAGGAAGAGCAGGATGGTCAAGTCGTTTGAGTACTTCACATTCAAAAGCGAAACGTTCACGCTCTTCCTTATTTGGGTCGATTACCTCTTTGAGCGCGAACAAATTACCCTTGACACGCTGATCTCGCACACGATAGACGGCTCCAAAGCCACCCTTCCCTAGCAGGTCCTCAACAATATACCGATCTTTTACAACACTTCCTATCGGGAGCGTTGTTTGTACTTCATGCACCCCTTCACCTCAAATAAATTTTGTAATATTCTATAATTATGGGCTTGATATACAAAAGCCACTCAGACCAAGCGTTATACAGATTATTCTGGTGCCTCTCTATTAGATACGAGAATAGGCAAGTGAACGGGTACAACGTCCTGTACAATTAAGCGTGCACCGCGCTGGAAAGTGAGATTGGCCCACGCCCACTGGAACAAGACCAGAAAACGATTACGGAACCCGATTAGAAAAAAGATGTGGATAACAAGCCAAAAGAACCAACCTATAAACCCGCTTAAACGAATAAAACCAAAGTCAGCGATCCCGTAAGCACGTCCAACAGTCGCAAGATTTCCTTTATTGACATAGTGAAATGGCTTTGTGGAGGCTTTTCCAGCTATACGATCAGCAATCACTGAAGCAGCATAAATGCCTTCTTGCATCGCCACAGGCGCAACTCCTGGAAGAGGTTTCTCATTCTGCACCATGCTTGCGGTGTCACCAATCACAAACACGTTTACATGCCCTGGTATTGTCAGATCAGCTTGCACTTTTACACGACCAGCGCGGTCAACCTCAGCATTTAGCCACTTACCCGCAGATGAGGCTGCGACACCTGCGGTCCAGATAACCGTTTTTGAATGTAAGCGAGTTTCGCCAAAAGAAACGCCTTCGTTGTCAATATCCGTTACGGTGGTATGCGTTTTTATCTCTACACCAAGCTTTTCAAGTGCATTCTGCGCCTTTGTCGCTAATTTTTCAGGAAAGGCAGGGAGCATTCTTGGACCCATCTCGACGAGCACAATGCGGGCTAGACGAGGGTCTATATGACGGAAATCACTCGCTAATGTTTTATGGGCAAGTTCCGCAATGGCACCAGCCATCTCAACACCTGTTGGACCTGCACCTACAAGAACAAATGTAAGCAAAGCTTGGATTTTTACAGGGTCAGTCTCCATCTCTGCCGCCTCGAACGCAAGTAAAACGTTACGACGAATAGCAGTTGCATCGGCAATAGTTTTGAGTCCTGGAGCAAAGCGTTCCCATTCGTCATGTCCAAAGTAACCATGCGTGGCACCAGTTGCGACAATTAAGTAATCATAGTGAATAGAACGCTGTTGTGTATGCACACACTGCTCAGCGAGATTCACGCCTGTAACCTCTGCCATCAGTACATTCGTGTTTCGTTGCTTCCTAAGAATATGGCGAATTGGACCAGAGATATCAGCCGGTGATAGTTCAGCGGTAGCAACTTGATACAACAGTGGTTGGAACACATGGTGATTATTGCGGTCAATAAGAGTAATATCTACTGGAACGTTCCGCAGGGTATGCGCCGCTTTTATGCCCCCAAAGCCACCACCAATAATTACAACTTGCGGTCTTGCAGTTGATATATGGGTGCTATCTTCTGTAATGCTTGTAGTGTTTGTGTCCATAAACTGTTCTCCATCTGTCTCAAAAGGGAAGCCAAACTTTGTTCAGCATTGAACATTCTCGTCTATTCTTATCATATTTTTCTCTTCTATTATAGCATAATTACGGGTCTGGACACTTTACAGAGAAGGGACAAGAACCTTATTTTTGTTCAAGAAAAGCAAGGACAGAGATTTCTTCTGGATGTAAACCGTGCAGAGCTTCTACAGCAGCCTGTTCATCGTCCTGTTTAAGAGCTTTGAGGAGAGAGCCATTGAGGTAAGCATCTATAATTTCTGGGTGAACATAGCTCTTGCGACAGATTGCAGGTGTATTGCCAAGCTGTTTTGAGGCCGACTCAATAGCCTGTACTACGTTTTTCTTTGCTTGCGTCTGCGTTTCATACACACCAAGGTCTTGTAGGGCACAAGTCGCAGTTACAGTACCAGCCCATGTGCGGAAGTCTTTCGCAGTAAACTCCTGTCCAGTAATAAGTTGAAGGTAAGCATTTACATCGTCTGATTCAATGGCATGGAGTTTGTCGTGCCCGTCATAATACTGAAAAAGTTCGTGCCCAGGGAGGTCCTGACATTTTTTGATGATATTTGCGAGCCGCCGATCCTTCACGTCAATGGTATGCTCTTTTCCACTCTTCCCACGAAAATGAAATTGTACTTTTGTGCCCTCAACCTCTACATGGTCATCACGCAGAGTTGTCAAGCCAAACGAGCCGTTTTCGCGTGCGTATTCTTCATTGCCAATACGAATTGAGGTAGTATCGAGAAGACGGACTACTGCGGCAAGCATTTTTTCACGTTGTAGCCCCGTAAGTTTCAGGTCATGCTCAACACGTTCACGAATTAAAGGGAGAGCTTTGCCGAAAGCCATCATCCTATCGTACTTTGTTTCATCTCTGATCTCGCGCCACTTAGGATGATAACGATATTGTTTGCGACCTTTCGCGTCTCTTCCCGTCGCCTGAATATGCCCACGAGGGTTTGTACAAATCCACACATTTTTCCACGCAGGTGGAATACCAAGTGACCGAATACGTTTCAGTTCTTCCTCATTGCGAATTGGTTTCCCATCTAGGCCGACATAGCTAAAATGTTTTCCTGCTCGCTTGCGTTGTATTCCAGGTGTTACATCAGAGACATATCTTAAACCGGCAACCTTTGCTGCCTTAATAGGTGCAGCAACATCTTTGTCTTGTAGCTCTTGTGTGATCACTGACGACATCCTCATTCTCCTGACACACGCAGTGTCTCACTCCAAAGGATTATGCACTTCATACGTTTCACGTTAGAAGAGAACGCTTAGTAGACAAAGCAACAGAAATTTAACTTCAGCATTGACTTTCGACAATTTATATTCTATATTTAGCTTTAGAATATAAATATATCACGGATATGATTGTGATATATCACAGTCTTCATTTGAGTTTCGGACACTGTACTTTTTCCTTTGGCCTAACGATTCCTTTTTCACAGGAGGTTGTACCAATGAGAAACCCTACGGCATCTTCAGTCTCCCAACCCAACGAAGTTCATCGTCTCGAACGTAACGTCCTCACAGTTCCTAATGGTATTGCACTTGCCGCCGCCGCTATGGCTCCTGTAATTGCTGTAGTGCTCAATGCGCCAGCCGCCGGTCCTTCAGCGGGAGCAGCCCTTCCACTCTCTTTCTTACTGGCATTTATTGCCTGTTTGCTCGTTGGCAATACCGTTGTCCAATTTGCAAGAGAACTTCCCTCATCTGGCTCATTCTATACCTACAACTCTCAAGGACTGGGAAAAACAGCCGGTTTTTTCACCGGATGGCTCTTCTGGATCGGGTATGCTATACTGGCTCCTGGCTTGTTCACAGCTTTGGGTGCTTTTGCACATGATTATGTCCTGGCAACATTTCATGTTGAAGTATTCTGGTGGATTTTCAGTCTAGCGGGTATGGCTATCGTGGTTGGGCTTTCCATTCGTAGTATCAAAGCTTCGGTGCAAGTTGATCTGGTACTACTAGTTATCGAAGTGGTAGTTTTCTTACTACTTGCTATTATTGCCATTGTCAAAGGTGGAGGTGGTAATACTCCAGCAGTTTTCACTCCCTCTGCGTCTCCTACAGGCTTTTCGGGCGTTGGTCTGGGAGTTGTTTTTGGTATTCTCTCCTTCATTGGCTTTGATGCTGCGGCTACCCTAGGAGAGGAAACACGCAATCCACGGCGCAATGTTCCTCTAGCAGTTGGTGGAGCGCTGATCTTTGTTGGCGTCTTTTATGTCTTTGTGATGTATGCGCTGACAGCAGGTTATGGACTAAATAATCCAGCAAATTTAAAGGTGTTTCTCAACGATGCCAATCCTTTTGTCACACTCGCTCAAAGGGATGCTCCCTGGATCGTGCAGATTGTTGACATTTGTGCAGTTATCGGCATCTTCTCCTGTCTAATGGCCATCCACAATACAACTACACGCATTATTTTCTCAATGGGGCGCGATCATATCCTTCCTTCAATGCTGGGAAAGGTGCATTCCCGTTGGTTTTCCCCCTATACAGCTATTATTGCACAGACAATCTTTACGCTTGTGGTTGGCTTCCCCACAGCTATCTGGTTAGGCCCTGGTGCCACTGGTGCTTATGGCTTCACAGGTGCTATTGGCACAGTTGCAATTGTGATGGTCTACATGCTTAGTAACATCGCTCTGATACGTTACTTCTTCAAGTTACCTCAGAGGAATTGGTTCCTACATATCGTTATTCCTATATTGGGAGTGCTTGCACTGGCTTATCCTCTTTGGTCCGTAGCTCAACCTAATCAAACATATCCCTATAACCTGGTGCCATACATTGTACTTGTTTGGTTGCTATTGGGCGTCATTGTCTTCTTCTACTTTCGTGCAACGTCACCCCAGAAACTCACTGCGCTTGGCTCTTTTCTAGCTGAAGAAAATCTTTCCGAAGATATCTTAGTACTGGACAATACAGGCGAGAGTATACCGCATTCTAGCGCAGATTAATTTCATCAGGCGAGAGGAAATGTATTCATCAAAGCTGAAGGAGAAATATGATCATCGTCGAGAATAAACAGGTATACACAACGCTCGCAGAATTAGTGAATCCGCAACATACCGCATTGGTCATAGTAGATATGCAAAATGACTTCTGCAAGCCAACATGGGCCTTTGATCAGCTAGGTATAGACCTCTCGATGTACCCAGCTATGATTCCACGTTTGGTAAGGCTGAGTGCAGAAGCACGAGAACACAAAATTCCGGTTGTATATGTCCAAATGACAGTCCTACCAGGACGCATCAGTGAATCGCCAGCACAGATACGCTTCAATATGCGTTTACACCTGGCATCTCACTCTACGGCGGAACCATTATATTATACGGTGGAAGGCACACGTGGTCAGGAGATCATCGACGAGTTAAAGCCACAGGCAGCCGATCTCATCGTACGTAAATACCGTTCAAGCGGTTTTTGGGGTACGAATTTGGATATGCTGCTACGTAGCAATAACATAAAGTCGGTGATAATGGCAGGCTGTACAACAGAGGGCTGTGTTGAATCTACCGCTCGTGATGCCCTCTTCAATGACTACTATGTCATAGTGCCTGAGGATTGTGTCGCGAGCGATGATCCACAACAACATGCGGCCTCGCTCTTCCTGATGCGTCATCGCTTCGATGTTGTTTCGTCCACAGATATTCTGGCTATCTGGCAACAAAGTTTGGTAACTATGCCGGAGTAATTTTATCTTCTTGGATAGTATAGGCGGAGGAGACTCTGTATGAGTAAACTTACAGGCAGAACAGCAATCGTCACTGGTGCGGCTCATGGTATCGGTCGAGGTATTGCGGAAGCATTCGCGCGCGAGGGTGCAGATGTAGCTATCGCCGATGTTGCCCCTGATGATCAGGCAGCGCCTGTTTTAGAAGCCATTCGCCAGAATGGTCGCAAAGCACTTTTCGTCCGAACAGACGTTGCCGATGAGCAACAAGTGCGAACAATGGTAGAGACTGTTCACAGCGAGTTTGGACATATTGATATTTTAGTCAATAATGCCGGTATCTTCACACAGGCATTGGTTGAGCATCTTTCAGTGCAAGACTGGGATCGTGTGCTTGGAGTAAACTTGCGCGGCACTTTTCTCTGTACACACTTTGTATTGCCCTATATGCTCAATCAGGGTTGGGGACGTATCATTAATATCGCCTCACAACTCGGCTACATTGGCGGTACGGAAGTAGCTCATTATAGCGCAAGCAAAGGGGGCGTAATAGCATTTACCAAAGCCCTGGCACGTGAGGTTGCGACGAGAAATATTCTTGTAAATGCTATTGCGCCCGGTCCAATCCTTACAGACTTACTTGCATCTGAGACCGAGGAATGGAAAACTGCGAAGTTGGCCGAGCTACCAATTGGACGCTTTGGAGAAGTGCGTGAGGTTGTACCAACAGCCGTCTTTCTGGCTTCTGATGACGCAACGTATTATGTGGGGCAGACTCTCGGCCCAAATGGTGGAGATGTAATGCTCTAACCTTGATAAGGAGAAAAGATGGATACTGCTACGCTGATCAATCGAGTGCAGTTAGCGAACGTCCAGCTCGTTCGTTTTATTTATTGCGATTATAGTGGAGTAACCCGTGCCAAGGTAATCCACGTCTCACATCTAGCGAATAAGCTCCGCGAAGGAATTGGGCTTACCCGTGCTCAGATGGCGATCAATCTTTTAGAACAACTCATCGAAATTGAAGGTATGGAACCAGTTGGCGAGGTACGCTTAGTGCCCTCCCCTGATACATTCAGCATTTTATCCTGGACGCCAAGTAGTGCCAGTATTATCTGCGATCAGCTTGATCATACTCATCGCAATTGGGGTGCTTGCCCGCGCTCATTCCTGAAGGATACGGTTGCACAGGCTGAAAGTATGGGTATACAGATAGAGGCTACCTTTGAAAATGAGTTTTACCTGGCACGTGAGCAGAATGGCACCTATATTCCTTTTGATCAAGCCCCTGTCTATAGCTCAATTGGACTAGACCTTTCTGCACAGGTCATGCACGACATCGTAAAGGCTCTTATTGAGCAGGACATTGTCGTTGAGCAGGCAATCAATGAGTATGGGCCGGGACAGCAGGAAATTTCTATTCGTCATACACCTGCGGTACGCGCCGCCGACAATCAGATCAAACTGCGTGATACCATACGAGGCGTAGCGTTGCAGCATAATCTGCTGGCGAGTTTTGCGCCCAAACCTTTTCCTGAAAGCATTGGGAGTGGCTGTCATGTACACTTTAGTCTCTGGGACAAAGAGAGTCAACGTAATTTGCTCTATGACACCCATGATTCACGCGGACTAAGTGAGCTAGGTCGTCAATTCATTGCAGGCATACTCGATCACCTTCCAGCACTCATCGCCCTAACATGTCCGAGCTACAATTCATACCGACGACTGCAACCCCATACATGGAGTTCAGCCTATACTGCCTGGGGCTTCGATAATAGAGAGGCAGCGGTCCGCGTCGCATCACCTTTCTGGGGAAGGGAAGAACAGACATATAATGTCGAACTCAAGTCAGTAGACGGGAGTGCCAATCCCTACATTGCACTGGGCGGCCTGATCGCGGCTGGCCTTGATGGCATTAAACGGCAGCTTCAACCAGGACGGCCGTGTGAACATGACCCGGCGAAATTAAGTGAATCTGAACGTGCCGAGAATCATATTCGTCGACTTCCCACGTCTATGCATGAAGCACTGGATAATCTGGCACAAGATAAACTACTTACAAGTGCAATGGGAGATCTCATGAGTCGTTCGTATCTGGCAGTTCGTCGCTCAGAGGAGATGGCATTTGCTGAGCAGAATCTCGACTTTGAAATTCACAACCACTTCTATAAATTTTAGATGAACTGGAGGTGTTTAATTATGTCGATAGACCTGTCACATATCGCATTGGCTGACAATCATTGCCATGGTATCTATCGTACACAAAGTCCAATGAACATTAAGACCTGGCGACAATACTTCACAGAATCGCACGATTCTGGTATGCGTGAAACTCAGGTCGCAACAACACTATTCTACCGACGTTTGATTCGAGCGATGGCATCTTTCTTTGCTTGCGAACCGACCGAGGAAGCTGTACTGAGTGCCCGTGAGCAATATGGTGAAGACCGCCTGGTAAGTACACTGCTACAAGATGCTAACTTTGCCGTCTTATTCGTCGACAAAGGATATCCCCTTGAGGAATTATTACTGCCTGATGCTTTATTAGGCAATCTTGCTAACTGCCGTGTTTCACCAATGCTCAGGGTAGAATTGCTGATGCAGCGTCTGATTGCCGAACATCGTACATTAGATGAGGTTGTGAATGCGTTACGTGTAGCATTGAATGATGTACGAGGCCTGGGCTATGTAGCACTCAAAAGTATTGTGGCCTATCGCACCGGTTTAGCTATTCATCGCTGGGATAGGGAGGCTGCGCTTGAGTCTTTTGCTGAGGCTCGCCGTGAAGTAGAGGCAAAGGGAGCAGTACGCCTGGCACAAAAGCCGCTGTTGGATACGCTGTTGTTTGTAGTCTTTGATGCCGCAGCTAAACAGGAATTGCCCATTCAGTTCCACATAGGTTATGGCGATACAGATGCAGATATGCTCTTAGCGAATCCTTTGCATCTACGAACAGTACTTGAGATGCCTGAGTATCGTTCTATGCCCGTCGTACTGCTCCACGAATGTTACCCTTACACACGCCAAGGCGCGTATCTAGCAACTGTGTATGAGAATGCTTACCTTGATTTATCGTATGGTATTCCCTTCCTGGGCTATAGTGAAATGCTGAATTTCACGCGTGCAGCTCTTAGCGTTGCCCCCTTCTCAAAACTTCTGTATAGTTCAGATGGAGTTGGTGTTCCCGAACTACATTGGCTAAGCGCACATACTGGACGACGTATCATAGGACAAGCACTTGAAGAGTGTGTTGCCAACGGTGACCTTGGTACCGATGATGTAGAGGTTGCAGCTAACGCGATTTTATGCGACAATGCCTTGCATCTCTATCGAGTATAGGAGAAGGCATGAAGCGGTTACAGGAGAAAGTAGTCTTTCTTACAGGTGGAGGTGGCGTTTTGGGTAGAGCCAGTGCGGAATTATTTGCACAGGAAGGTGCAAGAGTTGCCGTGATAGATGCTCTCAAGGATAAAGCTGAAGAAACGGCACAGCGGATAACAGCAAATGGAGGCCAAGCTATTGCGTTGTCTGCTGATGTTACAAATGAGGAAGCAGTTCAGGCCGCAATCGAGACGACTGTGCGCCATTGGGGACATCTTGACACACTCTTTAATAACGCAGGTGTTATGCCTCATCAGGATGAATCAGTACTTGATCTCGATTTCGAATTACTAGCACGTATCTATGCCATCAACCTCGGTGGCACTGCTCTTTGCTGCAAATATGCGATTCCACATATGAAGCAGGCAGGCGGAGGAGCAGTCGTGAATATGAGTTCATTCATGGCAATTGTCGGCTGTATCAAACCGCAAGACGCTTACAGTGCGAGCAAAGGTGCTATAATAGCTCTGACACACTCACTTGCCGTGCAACTCGGGTGTTATGGTATTCGTGTAAACGCTCTTTGTCCAGGACCAATCGAGACTGAACATGTACGACACTTCTTTGCAGATGAAGCGTCTCGTAAAATTCGTCTGGATCGTGTTCCGTTGGGACGTTTTGGGCGTCCCGAAGATGTTTCAGAACTCGCTCTTTTTCTTGCATCAGATGCTGCGTCCTGGCTCACAGGGCAAGCCATTGTTCTTGATGGTGGCATTTCGTGTAATTACTTCAACAAGGTCTAATAAGGGAGATCGAATTTATGTGCCGTTTATTTGGCTATGTTGCCCGTAAACCGGAGATTATTGCTCAACCGCTCGGGGATATATTCGATGCATTGATCAAAGTATCACACATTCATGAAGATGGTTGGGGTTTAGCCTGGTATGACGAAAAAGATAATCTACATTTGTCCAGAGCATCAGAAGCAGCATATGCCAGTTCAGAGTTCTCTCCTTTGATACACTCAGTAAATACCGATACGTGTATTAGCCATGTCCGCTGGGCAACACCTGGCTTTCCTCTGTGTGATGTGAATACCCATCCATTCATAAATGGAAAGTTCGCCTTCGCACATAATGGTGCTATCTCCCCCCATGAAACCCTGGAAACGCTGATTGCTCCACATTTTAGAAATATGATCGAAGGAACAACGGATAGCGAACGCTATTTTCTGGCCCTGCTTTCAGTACTCGAGCAAGCTCCTCCTGTTGAGGCTTTTCGCACACTCCTACAGAGTATTCATCAGCAGTTGCGTTCAAGTAGCTTGAATTGCTTGTTCCTCACTCCAGATGCGCTGTATGCTCTCAACGATTATGATCCGAATGCTCCATTGATGAAAAAAGACCCTAATTACTTTCACCTGCACTACCGTGTAACCCCTGGTGCAGTAATGATTGGGTCAACTGGTTTAGGTCAGGATGACGGATGGAGCAAACTTGACAACGGTCAGCTTCTCATTGTAGAACGTGGCTCGCTGCATGTGTCGGTCATCGATGTTTCTCGAGGGATGAGGAAACCACTCCGAGATGAATATACATCCACCTTGCAGAGGTAAGATTGCATGAAAGGAGTAAGGGACAGCGATGTCGCCTACGAGCGTCTACGCAAGAAGATTATTGAACTGCAGTTTCAGCCAGGTATGATGGTAGAAGAACCCACGTTGGCTACAGAAATTGGATTAGGGCGAACACCTGTACATGAGGCGGTAGCGCGCCTCGTCATTGATCGTTTGGTAATCGTCATGCCTCGTCGAGGATTGATGATCGCTCCCATTGGACTTGAACTGGTTCGGGAGATATTCGAAGCGCGCGAGATACTTGAGTGTGGGAATGCTTATTTTGCGGTTCAGCATGCAACAGATGTCGACCTTGTCAAATTGCGCGAAATGGTCACCTCAGCAGAGGATGCACGCAACGAATTTGATGTGTCGCGCTTTTTAGAAGATGATCAACATATCCATCGATTTCTAAGCTCAATTGTGCATAATTCATTTCTGCAGGATGCAACAGGGCGTGTCTTGATGCATAATCTGCGTTTCTGGCGTTATTATTTTTCGACTCGTCAGGCATTACCCAAAACAATGGTCTCGCATTGGCCGCTCCTTACCGCTTTAGAGCAGCGTGATGCTAGGGGTACACGCAGTGCCATGTACGAACACATCCTCACCTCGCGCAATTTTCTAAATACGCTGTTCTAAAAACAGTTGAGAAATGGCTTTCTCAGCTTTACTATGTGAGCTTTCTTCTTGCATCTTAACTCCTACCTTGGAGGAGGATGGGTGAGTCTATAGCTCTCGATCTATCTGTGGCTCTCACCACGATCACGCATCTCAAATGAGACAATGGGCAGCAAGTAACCTCGCCTGGAACGCTCAGCTTCCTGGAAAGCTGAGCGTTGACGAGCTAGCCACGCGCAAGTTGTGGCATTGATCATTCAGCAAGCAGAAGAGGAATCATCGTCCGAACATGATGAGGGGGAAAAGTGAATAGCAACCCGATTGCTTCTGCGGAGAGTGAGCAGAGAGGGAACGAGACGCAGGAGATGAACGCATCGGCAATCAGCTTCCTCTCGTTCCCTTCAATATAGATTCATGGACATTCTATTGCGCGCTACATAATATTGTCGGCACTGCAATCAGGCGAGTCGTATTATCGGGATGCGGGACTTTGTTGTTGAGCATTCCTGTATTAACATTGATATTTTCACCACTAAAAGAGATGGTAAAGCGATCCAAGCTTCTAGGAGCAGGACCATCCAGGTATTCGCCATCAACGTTGTAATGCGAACCATGACAGGGACATTTGAAACTCTCACAATCATTGCGGAAGGGAACAGTACACCCCAAATGGACACATCGTTGATACAATGCAATCCAAAAAGAGCCATCCGCATCTTTGACAATTGTCTCTGAAGACAATTGACTCGTAAGCAACACACCTGTTAAAAGAAATTTTGTATCTTTAGCAAGATGTATCAAGTAAGTCTTCGCAGCCTGATTATAAAAAACACCAGCATGCCCAAGCTGAAAAGCTCCTGGCTGAGCAGCTGGGAAATCCGACTTTTTGCCAACAGATAAGGTTGAGCCGAATTGACCTACCAGGTTAGGATAGAGCATATCAAGGGCACCAGCTACAGACGCAGTTGCAGACAAACCCCATACTGCGAGCATCGACCTATGCAGGAAGCGTCGTCGTGAAAAGCGCTGCTGGGCAATTTCGGCTGCTTCTGCGCCGCCTCCATGAAGTACTTCGTATTGTTGCGGCGTAACAGGAGGTGTATCAATACTCATTTAAAGCCTCTCTTTTTGCTTTTGTAATATTTTTTTACTTAACGCGATGTGCAATTTTTTTGAAAACACGCTCAAAAAGGTTTTTGAAGATGCGAAATAACATCAAAAACGTGTCAAAAGTACGCTCAATAAAAACCAGTAAATCGCGTAATTTAATTGTTTCTGAGATTACAGAAATAAGATGGCAGTTCTTCACGGAGAATAGCTTTAAGAGTACACATGAGAGATATTCTAACATTAGTATCGCTTTACGATACTAATTATATGACAAAGAAATTTAACTTGTCAAGGAAGGTGTATGATTTTTTCTATCGTAAACTGGACATACGATAATACATATTGTATACTTTTCGATGTTGCCTGATTAGCGATTTGAGTGACCGCTTTTTTTAAGGCAAGTAGAATGTTGTCAGCACTAACCCGGGAAAGTAATATTCCTTAGTGCATTTCATCACAATTTTCTTAACAGGTTGCCGCTTTGCAACCTTGTTCCCATCTCGTAACTCTAAGGAGGTTTTGCATATGTCGAACCAGGATTATGGTCAGCAGCAAGATCAGTACAATCAAGGTAACCAGGGTAACCAGGGGGGTTATGGTCAGCAGCAAGATCAGTACAATCAAGGTAACCAGGGTAACCAGGGGGGTTATGGTCAGCAGCAAGATCAGTACAATCAAGGTAACCAGGGTAACCAGGGGGGTTATGGTCAGCAGCAAGATCAAGGTAACCAGGGTAACCAGGGGGGTTATGGTCAGCAGCAAGATCAGGGTAACCAGGGTAACCAGGGGGGTTACGGGCAGCAGCAAGATCAGGGTAACCAGGGTAACCAGGGGGGTTACGGGCAGCAGCAAGATCAATACAATCAGGGTAACCAGGGTAACCAAGGCAATCAGGGGGGTTACGGGCAGCAGCAAGGGCAAGGGCAAGGCGCACTAGATGGCGCGCGTCAGGCAGCACAAAATCAGGTTGACCAGGCAATAGATCAGTTCGGTAACAAAATTCCTGGTGGTTCGCAGTATACGCAGCAAGCTAAAGATACTGCTCATGGTCTCCTTGATAACCTGGAAAAAGAGGGTGAGAGCCGTATGGGAAATCTTGGTGGCTCACTGGGTGGTATGTTTGGTGGCAATAACCAGAACAACCAATAACTAGAGTATACACTTGGAAGCCTTTGGAGGTGGTACCACCTCCAAAGGCTTCTTATTTTTCTCAATATGGGAAAAAGTTGTCTTCTTCTCAGACTTTTCATACGTACTACAAAATATAGGTTCCTAGTAAGTATCTCTCCTGGCACATACTCGTACTTTATTTCTCCTTTATTAGGAGTGTTTTATAATTATATGAAAACCTGTGAGAATTTTATGATACGCAAAACAGTTTGGAAATGCTCTACATCCGTAATAAACGGTCTATGGACAATCATAAAAGTTGTCCTGTTTATTATTGTGCGCGATGTTTTGATGAGCAAACAGACAGAGGTTCGTACCGAGGAACTGGCAAAACGTGAGGCACAGCGTCGTATGAACGAGTTTCTAAGCATTGCAAGTCATGAACTTAAAACGCCACTTACAAGTATCAAGGGAAACATCCAGTTGATGAGCCGCAAACTAAAACCGAAACCTGAGGCAAACGCAATCAATGGTACAGGTGTCATCAATGAGAAACGTGAAGACCAGACAAACCGCTTACTTGAGGAGGCAAGAGAGCTGTTAGATCGTACAGACAAACAGATCACTCAACTCTCACGACTGGTCAATACACTGCTGGAAAGTTCTCGTATTGCCGCAAATACGATAGATTTGCTTTTAGAAATATGCGAATTAGACACGCTAGTGCGTGAAGTTGTGCAAGACACACGTCATATTCCAAAGGTACGCACTGTCCATGTGAAGGTCACATCAGAAGAGAGTATTCTCATTATGGCTGATGTCAACCGTGTGAAACAGGTAATAGTGCATTTCTTGTCGAACGCTCATAAATATTCTCCTCTGCATGAGCATATAGAGGTTTCGCTCCAAACAGAAGGAGAGGTGGCACGTGTATCAGTTCACGATGCAGGGCCAGGGATAGCAGCAAGTGAGCATGACAAAATTTGGGAGCGATACTACCGAGTGCCGGATATCCAAGTACAAAATGGTAGCGAAATTGGTCTAGGTTTGGGACTTCATATCAGCCGTACTGTTATAGAGCAACATCATGGACATATTGGAGTCCAAAGTGCTCCAGGTTCTGGATCAACCTTCTGGTTTACATTACCTTTGTCTCATTAAGTTACAGCATAGGGGAACAAAAACAGTTACCTGTTCGTATAATGCTTAAGAAAATAGTTTGCCTTCTCACTCAAAAACACTACACTTGTCTCGAAGTGAAGTGGATGCGCTATTTTTATTCTCATAAAGTATAGGTGATAAGCTGTAACAAGAGAGGAATTTCAGCGATGGACGCAATTATTGGGCGCTACCGAGTGCGTATGGAAGAGATAGGTCTTGTCCTCAGACATGCTTCTGGAATTAGTTTCGATCTGACACCTGATGAAACGCTGGCCCTTCTCAATTTCATTAATGTCTATCGTCAAACACTCTGTATGATGAAGGAAAATCATGATCGAGACACTGATCCACAATTAGAACGTATTATTCTTCAGATAAATAAAAATGAAGAGCAAGGAGTGGGCCCACCTGGGATCGAACCAGGGACCAACCCGTTATGAGCAGGCTGCTCTAACCGCTGAGCTATAGGCCCTTGCAAAAAGAATTATAGCATACCCTCTTCCTCTTGTGAAGAGGGTATTTTAACGTTTTGAAATGGAAGGAGAAAATTGTGTACATAGTTGATGTATGTCAATTCTCCCTTTGTAAGCAATAAATGACTTTATTTTCCTTCTCATATGCACAACATGTGCTATAATAAGTTTATAAACGCACGGTTCTGCTCACCCTGTATGTGTGATGTTGCAGGGCGCAGAAAAGAACTCTTAGTATTCGCAAATGACACCTTATACTACAGGACCGCGCTTCTTAACAGGTTTGTGGCGCGGTCTCCATTTTTTCTAGGAGCATTCAATGGTGAATGAAGTCACTATTCGCATTGGAGGCGAGTCAGGTGAGGGTACCATTTCTGGTGGAGATATTCTTGCTCTGGCTGCCGCACGTTGGGGGTATCATGTGTATACCTTCCGCACCTTCCCAGCCGAAATTCTCGGCGGCCCTTGTCTTTTTCAAGTACGCATCAGCGATGCACCGGTGAAGTCTATGGGCGACTTTGCTGATGTACTCATCTGTCTCAATCAAGAGGCATATGACCGCAATATCAACGACCTTCGTAGTGGTGGCGTCCTTATCTATGACCCATCCGATTTTACGCCGGAAGCAAACGACAAGATCATGTATGCTATTCCCTTTAATGAGATTGCCCGGAAAGAGGTGCAACTCTTCCAGACAAAGAACATGGTTATGCTTGGTGCTATCTCAGGGTTATTCGGTCCACCACTAGAAGCTATTGTTCAAGTAGTACAATCAAAGCTCTCTAAATCACGCAAATCCAATGAAACCTTGATGGAAAAGAACATGCTTGCATTGGATGTTGCACAAAAATATGTCACGGAGCGCATAACAAAACAGGATCAGTATCGGCTAGGGGCCGTTGATAAGGCTGACCGCGTTATCTTGAACGGAAATCAAGCGGTTGTTGCAGGAGCGTTAGCGGCTCGTTGTGGCTTCTTTGCAGGATATCCTATCACCCCCGCAAGCGATATCATGGAGGGTTTGGCAAAAGAACTTCCACAGGTTGGCGGTACCTTCCTGCAGGCTGAGGACGAAATGGCGGCACTCGCTGCTGTTCTTGGTGCATCATATGGTGGCCTACGTTCAATGACAGCAACCTCTGGTCCTGGTTTTTCGTTAATGACAGAACTCATTGGCCTTTCTTCGATGGCAGAACTACCCGCAGTAATCGTTGATTCACAACGGGCAGGCCCAAGTACAGGTATGCCAACCAAGATGGAGCAGTCCGACCTAAGTTTCGCGCTTAATGTTGGGCACGGCGATACACCACGTATTGTTGTCGCGCCTGCTGATGTAGCTGACTGCTATAACCTGATGATTACCGCCTTCAACATGGCAGAACGCTACCAAATGCCTGTGTTGTTCCTTACAGACCAATCACTTTCAGCACGCGTCGAAAGTGTTGATCGTAGCATTTTCCAAGCACAGGCATTGCAAGAGCGCATTCAGCCACAAGCGCAAGAACTTGTAGCGGTAGGTCAAACTGTTGACAAACAAAGCTTTACGCGTTATGCCTACACAGACAGTGGTATCTCACCTATGTCGATACCAGGAGCGGGCGCACCGTTATATACGGCAACAGGTCTGGAACATGATGTGCATGGCCATCCTGATTATGAGCCAGAAGACCACGTAGCAATGATGCAAAAGCGCTACCGGAAGCTTGAAACGGCTGCCGAAGAATTGCCTGCCCCCGTACGCTACGGTGATGATGACGCCCTTATTGGTATCATTGGCTGGGGTTCAACTGAAGGTGCTATTCAAGAGGCGGTAGATCATGCACGAGCTAATGGCTATAAAGTAGCATCATTGCATCCAAGAATTCTTTCGCCGTTACCCAATCAAACAATTCGTGCGTTTATTGAGTCTGTACGCAAGGTAATTGTTCCGGAATGTAATTACTCTGGACAGTTGGCGAATTTGCTGGGCGCGAAGTATGGTTTGCAAGCAATCCGTGTGAACAAATTCGGCGGCATACCGTTTACTGCTGCTGACATCTTTCGGGCTATCGAGGAGGTCCATCCATAATGACGCAGTCTGTTATCAATCCTACGCCAAAAGACTATAAGAGTGAAGTTAAGCCAACATGGTGTCCGGGGTGCGGTGACTTCGGTGTACTCAATGCTACCTATCGAGGTCTTGCTGGCCTAAAATTGGCACCAGATCAAACAGTGGTAGTTTCTGGTATCGGCTGCTCTAGCCGCTTTCCTCACTTTATGAAGACCTTTGGCTTTCATACTGTTCACGGACGTGCTCTTCCCATTGCACAAGGCTTAAAGATGGCTCGCCCAGACCTGACGGTTGTAGCAGTCGGAGGTGATGGCGACTTCTTTAGCATTGGTGCAGGGCATTTGCTTCACGCCGCACTACGCAACATCGACATTACTGTTGTGGTTATGGACAATGAGATTTATGGACTTACAAAAGGTCAGACCTCACCTACATCACCACAAGGCCATGTCACAAAATCTACGCCTTATGGTCTACTCGCATCACAGTTTAACCCTATTGCGACAGTTCTTACACTTAACGTGAGTTTTGTCGCACGTGGTTATTCAGCAAAACCAAAAGAGCTAGCAGCACTTATTGAAAAAGGCATTCAACACAAAGGCTTTTCATTTATCCATGTTCTTAGCCCGTGCCCGACCTTTTATCATACCTTCGACGCATGGGATGCATCGGTAACGCCGATTACCGCCGACCATGACACAAGCAATCGCACACAAGCGATGGCATTGGCGATGGAGACGGACAAGCAGTATATTGGTTTGCTTTATCAGCAAGAGCGACCAACGATGGATCAGGCAGCGCATCAATTAGTTCAGCAAGCCAAACCATTCGATGTTACACAGTACATGAAACGCTACATATAGATAATGCTCGTTATCTTCAAAAAGAGCTACAGCCTCTGAGAATTTCACAAAGGCTGTAGCTCTTTTTGAAAGTGTCTATACTTTTCTTTCTATAAAATGTGCTGTTGAGCGTTGATCTGAGCAGTAGCCTGAACAGAATTTACAACAGCTTGTGAGAACTTTTCGCCACAAGGACTACAAAACACGCCGCTCTCATTATGGTAACTACCACCAATTGCGGTGAGCTGACGTTCAGCAGGTTTGCCACACCACTCGCAGGCACTGCCGCGCGGAGCAAAATCGACAGAGACAGGACGACGAAATTCATTACTGGTCATGAAGGTTTCTCCTATGAGATGCTGGTTGTACACTTAACGTATACAAAGGGACAAAAGACAGCACACAAGGGGAAATTCGCATCTAGTGGTATATCTGATTTACTGGTCAAAAGCCACGACGATACGACATCCACAAAACGACGCATCATCGCCATGAAGCAGCACTGCTCCCCGCAGGTAACGTGTGAGGACAGGATAGGAATGTTACCTTCGTGAGACATACTATACCATAGTTTTATGTCAAATGGAAGATTAGAGAGGACCAATTTGAGAGCTTGAAAACGTCTACTTCTATTTACTCATGTATGGTAGATGTAGATTCGCTCCTTACAGCCGAATTTACCTGCTCTTCCTCTGTTTCAGGTAGTGCTGGAAAACGAGAGGTAAGAAGACTTCCAGAAATCCAGCCAATGGTACCCAGACCAGCCGTCATACCCAGCCAAATAAGTAACACAGTGTTATATGCTACTCCAAAGGTACCAGCAAGCACTCCAGCAAGAATAATTCCTAGAGTGAGTCCAATGGTGATTCCAATAAGACAACCGGGATGGGCGAGGTTACGCCCACGCAATCTTTTCATCATGATAGTATCAAGTATACCTTTTTTATTTTTCGTTGTATTATTGATGATAACGCGCTATGCCGAAGTCGTCAAGGTGCTTCTAACAGCACCTTCGCCTGTAATGGTAGAGCATATAATGAATAAGCGGAACGAGCGAAATGTACAACAACACGATTTCGGAGCGGCATGACACAATGTCTAAAGAAGAGAGGCTATTTCTGTGCGAACTGTTAGTACCTTGATTGCGATGCGTGGCTATCCTGGAACAGGAAAAAGTACGCTTGCGCGAGCAATTGCAACCGCACTCCACGCTCCCCTCATTGATCGGGATGTGATTCGACAAAGAGGTGTAGACAGCTTTGGCGAACACCCAGAAATCGGGCGTTTTTCTTATGAGATGATGTTTGCCTTGACCCGAGAACAACTTAGTTTAGGTTTGAGTGTTGTTGTCGATAGCCCTCTTACCTATCGCGCAACCTATGAAGAGGTTAAGCATATTGCCAGCGATGCTGACGTTCCCTTGCTTGTTGTACGTTGTATCTGTTCACCCGAGGTACAACGCCACCGTCTTGAAGGTCGTAAGGGACAGGTTTCAGAGTTTCAAATCACCTCATGGGATGAGTGGCTTTGGTGGAAACCGCGCTTCGAGCAATATGACGACGGAGGCTATGAAGTTGATACATCCTGCCCTCTTCCAGATTCGTTAACAAAAGTGATGCATACCATTCATAAGTTGCATACCCAATAGTAACAATTCAACATATTCTATGACTATAAGAAGTGTTTAATGTTAAAGAAACTCCTACTGCTTCTTGGTGTTGTGTTACCTACTTACTTTCTCTCGACGATGTACAACTCAGCAAAGAGATATTGAACGATATTTATCGCGCTGTCCTACCTCCGTCGACGGGAAGAACTTGACCAGTAATATAACTTGAGGCATCAGAGGCTAGGAAAAGGACTGCGGGTGCTAGCTCGCCTGGTTGCCCAATGCGTTTCATTGGCATTGCGTCGGCAACAACTGGCTCCGCACGTTGCAGTATTGCATCAGTCATACGTGTTCTAAACATGCCGGGAGCAATTGCGTTAACCCGAATATTGTGGGTGGCCCATTCGATAGCGAGCGCACGCGTCATGTTGATGACTGCTGCTTTGCTTGTATTGTAACCAATGGTATTTAACTGTCCACCACCCATACCAGCAATAGAGGCGATATTGATGATAGCGCCTTTGTTTCGTTCTAGCATGTGTCTTCCAACCGCTTGTGACATAAGAAATGTACCTGTGATATTAGCGTCAATGACCTGACGCCAACGTTCTAAAGGCATGTCTTGAGCTGGAGTACCCCAAGTGAGACCAGCGTTATTGACAAGAATATTGATATTCCCACACATCGCAAGCGTTTGTTGTATAGTATATTCAACTATAGAGGCATCAGCTATATCACAAGGTATAGCAAATACCTTTATGCTTTGCGTTCGCAGTTGCTGCTCAGCCTCACGTAACCATTGTTCGCGACGCGCAGTAATCACAACAGTAGCTCCAGCAACACCGAACGCTTGAGCGATCTCAAAGCCCAAGCCACGCGATCCTCCCGTAACCAGGACAACTTCGCCGGAAAAATCAAAGGTGACGTTACCCATAGGACGAATCTCCTTGCTCTCTCTGTCGACAGTCAACAAATGTAAGCAATACAACAATACTGCTTTAGTACCAGTTCGCTAGACAATATCGTACAATATTATCAATAATCATATCGCCTCCTTTCTTATATCACAGCATTGAGGAGTTTGCCATCACTACTAATAACGCACCGATACAGTTTCATATGAGCACTGATAACCAACGTCGCATTGAGAGCCTTCCCTGGCAGCTTCCAATGGAGGAGTGGGCAAGTTCAGGTTTAGAGGTGCTCAACATTCGTCGTGGCGATTCACGTCATCCGGTAGTTTTCGTCGAGCGAGAAGGTGTGCGGTACGCTATCAAAGAGACGACACCGCGTATGGCCGAACGTGAAATACGCCATTTTCGCGAAATCGAGCGAAGAGGTATTCCTGCACTCAGTCCTATTGGTACCGTCATTGCGCATGCGCCACCACTACCACTTAATGTTCCCAAGGTAGGAGGTATTACTCAGTATATTAGTGGTGATCGCGGCTACACGGTAACAAGCTTAGCACCGCGCGTTATTCCACATGTCCTGCTATACCGTCTGCCATTCACGAGACACACGAAACAACGCCTTTTAGCAGCGGTCGCAGTATTGATGATTGAGCTTCACGAACACGGCATCTACTGGGGTGATCCATCACTAGCAAACGCACTGTTGCGCATAGATGGGCGTAGTATTCTAGCAATCATGGCGGATGCTGAAACCTCAGAGTTGTTTCCAGGACCAATTAGTGATGGTTTACGAGAGCAGGATTTAGTGATGTTCGCCGAGTCGCTTTCCTGGCAAGCCGAAGACCTACGACAGTTGCGAGAGTTGCCAGAAGATACACAGGTACTAGACGATACAGATTTTCGCTATTTCGAGCAGAGATATCGTTGGCTACGTCGTGAACATGCACGCATGACAGCTTCCTCCATTGACACAACACGTCAGCAATTACAACAGTTTTTGAGCACACTGAACCGTTGGAGCTTCTCACTTCTTAGTACAACTGGACACACTATCAAACAATTGACCACAGTGCTGCCAGGTTTGCATCAGCGTCGTATCTACGAGTTACTACACATTACGGTTCCGCGTGTATATGCTCATCGCTTCTACGACATGATATTGGGTCATCAAGCGATTTTATCAGAGCATGAGGGTCGAGACGTCACGTTAGAAGAGGCGGCACACAACTGGTATACACGCTATCACCTACCTGCAATCTTGCTACTCCGCCAAAATTTAGTCAGTGGAGAAGACCCCATGCAAGTTTACTTTGCTATCATGCAACATAAGTGGAATATGAGTCGTCAGGTAAAGCATGAGGTTCCACTTGAAGAAGCTTTTCTGGATTGGTTTATGCAACAAGCAAAAACAGGCACACTTGGTACTGTTGACCCGGCCTCTATCGCTACATGGTGGAGTGATCGTAAGCCTGTTGCAACAGTGTCAGAGCCACAACAGATTGAGAGCGAGGAGTTAGAGCCGTTACTCTCGTCGGGCGAGAAGCCACTTGTACGCCTTCCTCAACCCGAGTTAGAGCAGAAAATGCCAGAGATTTTAGAGCCAGGAAAGTATGAAGAATAAGACGGTATGCTGAAGCATAACATACCGTCTTATTGAGGAACGAAAAACTATTCTGCTACATCAAGAATATCTGTATCTGCCTCTTCTGCCTCCTCCTCGACAGCCTCAACTTCACCAGTTTGGAAAGAGATGATGTTGCCACGAATTTGCTCTTCGATAGCTCCAGCTACATCGCTATTCTGGCGCAGAAATTCCTTTGCGTTCTCACGTCCTTGTCCAAGACGAATATCACCAATAGTGAACCAGGCGCCGCTCTTCTTCACAAGACCCATTTCCAGGCCGAGGTCAATCAAACCACCTTCGCGCGAAATGCCCTCACTATACATGATGTCAAACTCGGCGGTCTTAAACGGTGGTGCGACCTTGTTTTTAATGACACGAACGCGCGTGCGATTGCCAACGACGTCCTGACCCTGCTTAATTGAGTCCGTACGGCGAATATCCAGGCGTACAGAGGCATAGAACTTGAGTGCCTTACCACCAGCAGTCGTTTCAGGGTTGCCGAACATAACGCCAATTTTTTCACGCAACTGGTTTGTGAATATGACAGCAGTATGAGAAGTGCTGATGGCTCCGGTCAACTTACGCAATGCCTGGCTCATTAAACGAGCTTGTAGGCCGACATGTGAGTCGCCCATCTCGCCTTCAATTTCGGCACGTGGCGTGAGGGCAGCAACAGAGTCGATCACTACCACATCGATAGCGTTACTACGTACCAGTGCGTCCACGATTTCTAACGCCTGCTCGCCCGTGTCTGGCTGTGAGATAAGCAAATTGTTGACGTCTACACCACAGTGACTCGCATAGACAGGATCAAGTGTATGCTCCGCATCTACAAAAGCCGCATACCCACCAGCACGTTGCACATTAGCGATAATATGTTGACAAAGCGTTGTCTTACCAGATGACTCAGGGCCATAGATTTCTGTGATACGCCCTTTCGGAATACCACCAATACCTAGTGCCAGGTCCAGAGAGATAGAGCCGGTTGGAATGGCTTCTACATGTACCTTAGCCGCTTCACCTAATTTCATAATCGCCCCTTTTCCGAAACGGCGTTCAATTTGTGCGAGTGCGAGATCAATGGCTTTTTCTCGTTCGGTCATGGCAGGAGAAGCTCCTACTGTCCCATTGCGGTCTGCCATAGCTTTTTCTTTTTTGCTTGGTGCCATGTGTTGTTACAGGAGATGAGCGACGTTTAAGAAGCACGCTCATACTTACCCTGTATTCCTCCTTTTACGATACACTCTTCCCATTATGGGACAGCGTTTCTCAATAAATGTGCGTGAGGTACACCGAATGCAAGGACAAGTGAGATAGAATATGCAACTTTTATGCCAATGCATGCATGTTTATACTTCGCGCGATATGCTCTTCTCTATATTTATTCTTTGACTAGGGCAAGAAGTCGGAAATAGGCGACAGGTGCTCTCTTGCCTGTCCCACTAAAGTAGAACAATTGTACCATGTTCTCATGTGAGTGTCAAGCAAACCGTGGTGTTTACATCTCGCGGCGTCCTTCGAGAGCACGACTCAATGTGCCCTCATCCGCGTATTCAAGATCGCTTCCATTGGATAAGCCACGTGCAAGTGCAGTTACTCGTAGTTCCGGTTTATCTAGCGCTGCAAGTTCGCTTTTAATATGAAATGCCGTCATGTCACCAAGCAAACCAGGATTCATCGCTAGAATAACCTCGCGTACATTGGTATCTTCCACACGACGGATGAGTTCACTGATGCGTAGGTCTTTCAGGCTAATACCGTCCATCGGCGAAACTCTCCCATGCAACACATGATATAAGCCTTTATAGACACCCGTCTTCTCAAGTGCAATCAGGTCGAGAGGCTCTTCCACAACGCAGATGATTCCCTGGTTACGAGCAGGGTTGCTACAGATAGCGCATGGGTCAGTTTCAGTAATGTTGAAACAGCGCGAACAATAGATAATACTCTCTTTTACACGTATAATGGCTTCAGCCAAACGACGCGCCTGATCGGTGGGGCTACGCAAAACAAAAAAGGTCAGGCGTTGCGCCGTTTTCACACCGATACCAGGGAGTTTTGAAAACTCTTCAACCAGTGCCGCCACTGGTGGTGCAATGTCACTCATATTTTAGAATAGCCCCGGAATTTTCACGCCACCCGTAACGTTGTTTGCCATTTTTTGTTGTGCATCGTTTGCCTTGTCAAAAGCATCCTTTGCTGCGACTCGCACCATCACCTCTAACTCGACAATTTCGTCCACACTAAACGCTTCAGGATCGATTTTTACGTCGGTAATTTCAAATTTACCGGTCATAGTAATGGTTACAGCACCACCACCAGCCGTGCCGACAAATGTAGCTGACTCTAACTCTTCCTGCATCTTTACCAGTTTTTGTTGCATCTTTTGGATTTCACGCATGTTCATGAATATATGCTCCTTTTCCTATTGTTGTTTTGGTCGAACTTCTTTGACGTTAGCCTTAAACATTCGTATGACTTCTTGCACTACTGGATCGGCTTTTGCTTTTTTTTCGAGTACATCACGCCGCATTTCGAGTGGCTTCTCAGTCGCCGCTATATCTTTAGTAGGTACGTTATTACTAGCTACAGGCGTTGACGAGTCACTACTAGTATTCTCTCTCACAACATGCGTTCTGGCAAGTGAGGGGGCAGTATTTGCAGCATTTATGGACATACTATCAGTCAAAGGCGTGGTGTTTGTTGTTTCCTGTTTTTCTACCGACTCCTGGAAAGACGTTTTTTGTGATGTTGATTCCGATTTAGCAGGAGAAGTTTGGCGTTCCCGATACGCTGACTGCTGTGGTTGTGCCACTATACCTGAGTTAGCAGCTCTACCACTCATCTCATGCGGTGACGATGGAGGTAACGGAACGGGAAGACCTTGTCCGGGTAATTGTCCCGGCGGGAGAAGCCGCACCTGATATTCCTGACCCAGTTCAATCTTTAGCGCCCACTCAATGGTTTTATGACGATCATTCTTTTGTAGTGCGTCAAAATGAAATTTAGCCGAGGCTTTCAGCACTACGATAGGCAGCACATTTGTTCCCTCTATTGTGACAACCGTGTAATCGTTTAAGATTGCAGCAATCATTGAGCCATCTTTTTTCGTCTTTACGCGCCGCTTGATATTCTCCCACTTTTCTTTGATTTCGGCAACGGTAGTGGAAGGGAAAGTGTTCTCGGAGACGTGCGAGGGTGGCTGTACTACAACTGGTGGTGGCTCTACGGGCGTCTCTTGTTGCGGTACAATAGATAGAGCAGGGCGTACAGGTGGCGCAACAAGATCTTCCTCATCACCATCATAGGCAGGTACATCATCCCAATCAGGCAGCATATCAGCTAGTTCTTCACCCGTTGGAGATGGAACCAATTGTGGAGCAATTATAGGTGGTGGAGAGACAGGGATATCTTGTTTACGCACTACAGGTTGCGGACGTGTAGGTGGCATAGTCTGCACAGCCTGTGCTGGTTCTTGACGTTGCACAGGTTGTAGTTGTACTGGCGGCGTTGCTGTTTGCCCTGCGTTTAGAACCTGTGTATGCGGCATTTGCGCTTTACGATGATGCTCAATGCACGTTAAAAGTGCGAGTTCCAGGCCAAGTTGCGGTGTACCCTGGTTCTTTTGCATGAGCTCATTTTGGGCAAAGACACGGGCGTAGTCAGTCAGTTCTTCCAGGCTGAATAATTGAGAGGTCAGTGTAATCTCGCGTATCTCATCCTCTGTACTATCAAGAATTTCCGCAATATTCGCACCAGCTTTACTAAGCATCATAGCTCGAACGTATTCAGCAATTTGAGTATTAATTTGACGTAGATCGGCTCCTGCTTCCGCGAGTTCATGAATGAGATGTAGACCAGCGGAACTCTCCAGGGAGGCGATATGCGTTACCAACTTTTGGATTGCGCGGGGGTCTGCCACGCCTAACATGGTCTGAACCTTTGTCAGACTGATCTCTTGTCCTGAGTAGGCGATGGCTTGATCGAGGAGGCTAAGGGCATCGCGCATACCACCAGCAGCAGCGCGTGCGATGAGTTCCGCGGCTCCACGCTCAAGGTTGACCTGCTCTTGACCCGCGACAAAATTGAGGTGCTCAACTATTTGACGTATAGTGATGCGTTTGAAGTCGAAACGTTGGCAGCGAGACAGAACAGTGGGTAGCATTTTATGCACATCGGTTGTAGCCATGACGAAAATAGCATGTTCTGGTGGCTCTTCCAATGTCTTGAGCAGTGCATTGAACGCCTCGGTTGTCAGCATATGTGCTTCGTCAAGAATATAAATTTTGTACTTCCCTTGTGAGGGACGCACCATGACCTTTTCGCGTAGTTCACGAATGCTGTCAATACCACGATTGGAGGCGGCATCTATTTCAATCACGTTGAACGAGTTGCCTGCGGTAATCTCGCGGCATTGCTCACATTCATTGCATGGTTCACCATTCTTGCGGTGAGTGCAGTTGAGCGTTTTTGCGAGAAGGCGTGCAGTACTTGTCTTGCCGGTCCCTCTTGGTCCTGTAAAAAGGTAGGCATGACTGAGGTTGCCACTATCAAGTGCATTTTTGAGCGTTTGTACAACCGGTTCCTGACCCACAAGATCAAAAAAGGTCTGTGAACGCCACTTGCGGTAAAGCGATTGTGAGGCCATAGTACAACTCCCGCCTGCATGTCCTCATGACGGGCCACAATTAAATTCCCATAGTTAAGAGGAGAAGCGTGACATAGAAAACCGATTTTCACCCGGCCCTACCGGTCGGTATAATCAGGCACCCCTGCGGCACCCAGAGAGGTCCACTTACCGTTGCTTCCTCACGGACCTAGCGGGATTCACAGACATCTGCCGCGCAGGACCCAATTACACCGACCGACAGGGCCGGAAGAAAATCGGCCTGTCCCACTTGTGTATTACTTCTGTAGGACAGGTACATATTACTCTTTTTCAGAGCATTTGTCAACTAAGATATTTGCCAATTAGGAGGTTATATTTTTCTTTTACCTCAGCTGGAATGAGTGTAGGATTGGTAATAATCGACGTGGCTAACGCGCTAGAACATCCACACGTTGTGCTAGAACGGTCTGTCGGAATCTGCTCTGCAACGCTCTGCAGAATGCGCTGTGCATTCGCAATATTCGCCCCGAGGTTGCCAATCACCATTTCGACGGTGACAGACTCCTCGGACTCGTGCCAACAGTCATAGTCAGTGGCACAGGCGATAGTTGCATAACACAACTCGGCTTCACGCGCCAATTTTGCCTCAGGCAAAGCAGTCATGCCAATAATATCCATGCCCCATTGACGATATGCATTCGATTCTGCTTTAGTGGAAAAGAGCGGTCCTTCCATACAGACATAGGTCCCACCCTCATGGACCTTCACGTCGCCTAAAGCACTGGCTGATTCATAGAGCAGTTTGCTCAACGTAGGACAAAATGGTTCAGCGAATGTGCAATGGACAACCAGACCTCCCTCGAAAAAGCTGTTGACGCGGCTTTTAGTACGATCAAAAAGTTGGTCAGGGATAATCAGGTCGCGTGGGGCAATATGTTCGCGCAGACTACCAACGGCACTGACGGAGATAACATACTCGACCCCCAAGCTTTTCAATGCCCAGAGGTTGGCACGAACAGGAATTTCTGTCGGGCTAATACGATGACCTCGTCCATGACGTGGCAGGAAAGCCATTGAAACATTGCCTACCTTGCCAATTGCAATAGCATCACTGGGATCGCCAAAAGGTGTTTGTACCTTGACCTCCTCAACGTCTGTCATTCCTTCCATTTGGTAGAGTCCGCTGCCACCAATCACGCCAATAGTTGCCTGTGACATTTATACGCTCCTTCTACAGAACAAAGAAATAGGGCGCGTTAGTTTGCGCCCATTTATCGCTTCACCTGACAAAATGTAGCTAGGCTTTAATTCTCACGTATTTTCTTTTACCAGCTCTCACAATTGCGCCATCACTTACAGGAACGACAAAAGTAGGCTCAGTAATGCGCTGCTCTTCACTATTTTCGCCATCCAGGTAAATTGCTACCGCTTTTTGTGCGATGAGGTTACGAGCTTCGTTGTTACTCGATACTAGCCCCGTATGTTTCATGAAAGTTACGATGTCTACAGATTCAGCAAGATGCACATCTGGAATATCCGTTGGCAACTTACGTTCGGAGAATTGACGAATAAATGCTGACTCCGCCTCTTGTGCAGAGGATGCATCGTGAAATTCGGTGACGATCTCGCGTGCCATTCGCAGCTTCACATCTCTAGGATTGAGCGTTCCCTGTGCCATTTTGCGCTCGAACTCGTCAAGTTCTGCGTCCTCGACATCTGTTAATGCCTCAAAGTAGGTACGCATGGTCTGATCTGGCAGGGACATAAGTTTGCCAAACATGTCGTTGGCGGCCGCAGTCATGGCGATGTAGTTGTCAAGAGATTTGCCCATCTTCTTCACACCATCAAGGCCAACGATGAGATTGACGGTGAGAATTTGCTGTGCGGCTTGACCGAAGATTGGCTGTAGGTCGCGTCCAACTAACAGGTTGAAGGTTTGATCTGTACCGCCAATTTCAACGTCTGAACGCAAAGCAACTGAGTCATAGCCTTGCAACAAAGGATACATAAACTCGGCAAGGTTGATCTCGACACCACTTCTATAGCGTTTCTGGAAGTCGTCACGCTCTAACATCTGTGCAACTGATTTATAGCCAAGGAGTTTGATAGCATCACCAAGATTAAATGTGTCGAACCATTCGCTCTGGCGATGAACTTCGGTCTGCTCACGATCTACTATCTTAAAGAACTGGTCGAAGTAAGTAGCGGCATTTGTGTTGACCTGCTCTTCGCTCAGTGATTTACGAGCCTCTTCGCGTCCACTAGGGTCACCCAGGCGTGCTGTCCAGTCGCCAATAACGACGACAGTTTTATGGCCCATACGCTGAAACTGGCGTAGCTTACGAAAGACCACAGCATGACCGATCGTCAAATCATGATGAGTTGGGTCAACACCAAGTTTGACCCGTAGCGGTTGTCCTTTATTGCCTTCGAGCAGCATACGTCGCAGGTCGACCTCTTTTTCAACTAGCGACACGCCGCGTTTCAGAAGATATTCAATGGATTGTGGTGCTGGTTGTTCTGTCACAGCCACATCCCTCCCGTTCGATATTTGTTCGTCTGCGGCATTGTAGCAGCATGAATGTAATAAATCAATGTGCTACACCAAATTAAACAAGGAAGCAAAAGGGGATTTCTTCTTATTAATAGCGATTAAGTGAACATAAGCTGTTGATTTTAGAGTAAAAAAACGAGCTGCATTTGTAGTTACTCTGTTTCTTGTATTGAGTTCAATATAAATTGTAAACCATCATTGAAATTCCCAATGTACCGACAGTTGTATGTTTCTAGTTCTTGTTTTATGTTAGGATTAGCAAAAGCTCTTGTATCGCGGCTTAAAAAGCACTTTTGTTCTTCTTTAGTACGTGCTTTCATATCATCTATAATTGCAGCATAGATGATGCTACCTTGCGCGGAAAGAGTAAAGTTCCTTTGATATTATATGGCTTCTCGAAACTTAACAATATTGGTTTCAACATTTTCGCCTACATTAAGTAGGCTATCAAATGTAGAGTGGAGAAGATTGATTTGCCTGACATATGCATCTCTTAAAATACCTGCAGCAGATTCTAAGTCAAGCATCTCTTTTCTAAGCGCTTCTGACCTCTGGAGTTTTTTTAATGTCTTAACCAATCCGTTGTATAGGTCATTTCTTTCTCTACGTTCCCGCATAACAGCTTCAAAAGGCTCGCTTAACACAAAACTAGGAAAGACAAGTTTTATCTTTTTGCTCGCTGCCAGTGCTAGAATGTTGTTAGCACTCAATGCTTGTTCTTGCTCAAAAGTCAGTTCTAGTACAAAATTTGACTCGATATACACGATCACAATTTTTCCTCTATTAAGACCATAGCTTCTTTTATAGCATCACTAAAACCAGCTCTGGCAAGAGTCTTTTCCGGTTCGTCTATCGCTTCTTGTGGCTTTGTACTAAGATTTGTAAGCCACTGTAGCATCACAAATTCAAGTTCTGTCTCAAACAACCTTTGACTAGGCTCCTTAGTGGAGTAACGCCTGATAACTTTATTCATAGGAAATTCGTATGTAGGCGATGTACCAGAATTATTCTCTTCTGAGTCTTTCCATAAGTAACCTACGTCTTGAGATAGAACTAAAAAGTAGGGAATGTGACGAGGAAGCCCAGATTCTAAAGTATTGCGTCGTATTTCAATCGCAAAATCAGCAGAGACATTTGTTCCTCCTTTAACCTCTACAACAGCGATAGGATCGCCATCAAGATTTTTTATTACAAGGTCAGGAGTGAATGAACGGGAAAGTGCCATGATATTCGTCCTCCATAACTATTTTTTAGCTATTGTCTGTCTATTGCTATCTTCAATAAAATTATAGCTGTGCTTCTCTACTTATGTCAATATTTTTCTCTTACACTATAACATTGTTTTGTCGTCGATACTTTACAACGTGCTACACCAAATTTTTAAAAAGAGGTACAATAGAAGGTAAGAGTCTTTCTACCGGTGGGAGCAATCTTTTTATGGAAAATTTGTTTCTCGAACAACTGCGACAACGCCCCCTCTTATGCGATGGTGCGATGGGGACGCTATTATATGCACGCGGCGTGACATATGAGCGGTGCTTCGACGAGCTAAACCTGACACAGCCAGAACTCATTCAAAGTATTCATCGCGAATACATTACCGCGGGCGCACAGATTATAGAGACCAACACCTTTGGCGCGAATCGGGCAAAACTCGAAGGACATAGCCTTGCTGATAGGGTTCGTGATATCAACTATCGAGCAGCAAAAATAGCTGCTGAAGCTCGTGAAGTAACAGGTCAACCTGTTTTTATTGCTGGTGCAGTTGGCCCAACAGGTCGACCTCTGCAAGCCCCTGATGAGCACCGTCTTAGTGAGCTTCGCACTATTTTTCGTGAACAAATTGGTGCGCTTCAAGAGGGTGGTGTTGATCTTATCGTCCTTGAAACATTTTCTAATTTAGCAGAGCTGCGTCAAGCAGTCCTGGCCGCTCAAGAATTGGGTGGTCTTCCAATTGTAGCTCAGATGAGCTTTTACGAGGATGGACATACACTGTCTGGTCAATCGCCAGCACGAGTAGCCGCGGTCCTTGGCGACCTCGGTGTTGATGTAATTGGCGCGAACTGTAGTGTAGGACCAGCAGGTACACTCGATGCGCTAGAAGAGATGATTGCCTCCACGAAAAATATGTTTGATACCAGCACATTTCTCTTCTCAGCACAGCCTAATGCAGGGATGCCCGCCCGCATTGATAACCGCTTCTTTTATGTATCAACACCGGATTACTTCGCGGATTATGCACTACGCTTTGCAAAGGCAGGGGTACGCTTAATTGGTGGCTGCTGTGGTACAACACCTCCTCATATCGCTGCAATGCGACAAGCACTGGACGATTGCTATGGTTGTTCCTCACCAGAGGGGACGCAAGAGACACAGCCAGCGAGAGCACGTATTACAACACGAGGAAGTGCCACACTAGCCGAACTTGCAGAAACTGAGACACTCCTCCCGCATCAAGGCTCGCTCACATCACTACAGAAAAAGTTGGCGGCAAGAGAATTTGTGGTGAGCGTTGAGCTTGACCCGCCAAAGGGTCTCAATCCGACGAAGATACTTGAAGGGGCCGCGTTATTGCAAAAAGCTGGTGTTGACTGTATTAATATCGCGGATAGTCCTATGGCACGGGTACGCATGGGCTGTATGGCACTTGCACGCTTAATACAAGACCATTTGGGTATTGAAACAATCATCCATCTTACGACTCGTGACCGTAATTTAATGGCATTGCAGTCGGAGTTACTGGGTGCGCACGCTTTAGGTATCCGTAACATTCTTGCACTTACGGGTGATCCACTTCGTGTTGGTGACTACCCAAACACAACAGGGGTATGGGATGTAGACTCGGCTGGCCTGATTCAAATATTACGAGGAATGAATGAAGGCCACGATGGCGCAGGTTCGTCAATCGGCGCACAAGCATCATTTCATATTGGCTGCGCATTGAATTTGAATATGACCGACGAGGAGACAGAACACGAAATCGAGAAGTACCATCGCAAACTTGAGGCAGGCGCGCATTATATTATGACGCAGCCAATTTACGAGATTGCACCGCTACAACGATTTCTACAGCGTGCTGGCACTCCTCCCATTCCTTTGCTACTTGGCTGCATTCCACTTCATAGTTCACGACATGCAGAATATCTGCACAACGAGGTCCCAGGCATCACCATTCCTGCTGATGTTCGAACACGCATGCGCGAAGCAGGAGAGCATGGACATGAAGAGGGTTTGAAGTTGGCCCAAGAACTCCTGGAAGAGGCGCGTTCGATGATACAAGGTGTTTATCTCATGCCTTCCTATGGACGCTATGACGTTGTTAGTGAGCTAACAAATATGTTAAAAATTAAGGCAACCGCTTCATAGGTTGCCTTATAACCATTGCTTCTCGATTGCGTTTAATACGACACTAGCGTATACTGCCCCTTGAATTCCTGTACGTCGATAGATGTCCAGGCAGTTGGAGAGTACTAGCAGACCGGCGCTGCGTAGATTTTGACATTGACCGTCGTCTACAGTGTGTGCAGCTATTCGTAGCAAGCATTGAGCTGCTAGAGCATTCTCTGTTAAAGGGTGCATACGCATAGAGGTACGTCCTACTGCATGTTCATCGTACAGGCTGTCATAAAACAGACCGCTTTCCTCAGCGAATAGTTCTTGACAGGTAAAATGTATAAGTGTTGTGGCCACCTCCAAGTACTTTTGCGTTCCATGTTGCTCATATGCATCGAGCAATGCATGCATCAGCCAAACACTATCTGCTAACTGTCCTAGAAGTGCTACACTACCATGTACCGCGTAATGATAAACGCCCCCTTCTTGGTGCAGCATGTGATCACACAGCCAATCGAGAGTTCTCAGTGCCATTTTATCCAAAGCAGGATAGTGTAATACTTTGGCAGCCAGGAAATAGGTTGAGACCATACGAGCATTCCAGGAGGTATAGACCGTTGTATCTACATATGGCGATTTTCTCGTTGCACGCGAATAGAAAGCTGGCTCGTAATACTCTTCGTCCGCACGCTGACTACCACCAAAAACACCAATTTCAGGGAGCCATAGCGTCGAGTCACAATAAAGAATGAGACGTTGCGCTAAATCGTACCATTGCCTATTTTGTGTTACCAGCGTGATATTCAGGAGAAGATGCAGCATTAGCGCATTCTCTTCAAGCATTTTCTCGGTATGCGGCGTACTCCAATCACAGGCAGCCGAATAGCGAAAAAAACCACCGCATTCTTTATCCCATAAACCACCGTCACGCATCTGCTCAAGCGAGTAGCTCACCATGTCAATAAGTGTTGTTGTCTGTGATGGCTCTGCTTGTGCAAGTTGTAATAACAGTTCTAATGCTTCTGGATGAGGAAACTTGAGATGCTGATGGAGCGCAAAGCCTCCATATTCTGCATCATACAGGTCTTGCAAAACCAGACCAGCTTGCCGTGGAACGTCTGTTAGAGAAAGCCGTTCTTCCTGAAGCAAAGATCGTTGTCCTGTAGCTGGCAGTGTTTGTGGCAAACTGCGAGTAAAGCGCGCATTCTGTAGCATATGTGCCTGTTCCGCGATCTCCTGCCGATGTTGGCCATAATAGCGGCGAATATGCCCGAGATAGTAGAGCATTTGCGTAGGCGGTACATAGACACCACCCCATAGAATTTCACCTTGCGCAGAAAGGAGAACAACGCTAGGCCAGCCATTTTGATTATAGCGTGCATTGATATCTGGTCGCATATCACTATCAACACGAATAGGAATGTAGTCGTTATTTAGGATAGAGATAACGTTGTCCTGTGAGAGTGTCGTTTCGTCCATAATATGACACCATTGACACCAGGAAGAAGTAATGAGCAAAAAAATAGGCTTATCCTGTTGGACAGCCTCTTGAAATGCATTTTTACCCCAAGTACGCCAATGAATCATATGTGCGTGATTGGGACGAGATGAAAAGCGGAATACTTCGGACAAAGGTAGAGATGCTTGCAAGTAATTAGCGACGGGTTTGCCAGTCATGGCAGAACCTCCTTCGTTTCAGCCTTGTATACTCTCAGTTTGCCTATGATTACAAAAACGGTATGAGGTTACAGAAAAATCGTTGCATTCAAAAGTATAACATAAAATCACCTACTATGTTGTGAAAATCATATGCATATTATAAAAAATGGGAAATGCACGATATGTAAACAAACCATTGTGATACCATGAAAGTCAATCAAAACACATAGGCTTTCTATTCAGGAGATGAGAGATGACGCAACTGTTTGCTGGAGTTGATACTGGAGGTACCTTCACCGATATTGTTCTTCTGAGGGATGGAAAACTCAAAGTACATAAAGTACTCTCAACACCAGACGATCCTTCACGCGCTATTTTGCAGGGGTTAACGCAGCTCGGTGTTGCCCAGGACCTCGACATTCTGGTGCATGGCTCGACGGTAGCAACGAACGCTGTACTCGAACGAAAGGGGGTAGCAACAGGTCTGATTACAACGTCAGGGTTTCGCGACGTGCTTGAAATTGGACGCCAGACGCGTCCAAAACTTTACGATATACGTGTCAAAAAAATACCTCCACTCGTTCCACGCGCATGTCGAGTAGAGGTGATTGAACGCCTTAATGAACGTGGCGAGGTTTTAATTCCTCTCGATGAAACTTCGCTTCATGCGGCTCTTGCGACACTACAAGAAGCAGGAGTCAAGGCTGTAGCTGTTTCACTTCTATTCAGCTTCACTAATCCGGCTCACGAACAACACGTAGTAGAAGCAGTCCGTGAGGCAGGGTTTTATGTCTCGGCTTCCTATGAAGTGTTGCCAGAGTTTCGTGAGTATGAACGTACCAGCACAGTCGTCCTCAATGCCTATGTTGGCCCATTGATAGATACCTACCTGCAACGACTAGAACAAACTCTACCGAAACAGACTATTTTGCGAATTATGCAGTCAAATGGCGGCTCTATTTTGAGTGTGACAGCAAGACGTGAAGCTGCTCGTACACTCCTTTCTGGCCCAGCCGCTGGAGTCGTTGGGGCGGCGTTTGTTGCCCAGGCTTCCGGTATTACGCAAAGTATCACATTTGATATTGGAGGCACATCAACTGATGTAGCGTTGATTGATAACAAGATTGCGGAAACAACGGATGGCAATGTCGGGGGCTATCCCACCAAATTACCAATGATTGATATTCACACGGTTGGGGCAGGTGGCGGTAGTATTGCCTGGTTTGATATTGGAGGCGCAATGCGTGTCGGCCCTGCTTCAGCCGGAGCTTCTCCTGGGCCAGCAGCTTATGGACAAGGAGGCACTGCGGCAACTGTGACCGATGCGAATGTTGTACTAGGACGCCTGATTCCTGAAGCATTTCTTGGGGGCACAATGCATCTCTATCAAGAGCAGGCGCACAAAGCAATAACTCCGATTGCTGAACATTTAGGATGCACTGTCGAAGAGGCGGCTCTCGGTATTGTGCGTATCGCTAACGCCAATATGGAGGCCGCGATTCGAGTCATCTCTGTAGAACGTGGTGCTGACCCACGTCACCTCACGTTGGTAGCCTTTGGTGGAGCTGGCCCACTACATGCGTGTGAATTAGCAACTGCCCTACGCATCCCACGTGTACTCATTCCAACAACACCAGGGGTGCTTTCAGCATTAGGAATGTTGGTCGCAGATACACTCAAGGATTATGTGCGCACGATCATGATTACGGCAGAGCAGGCAGAATCAGTAGTCACCTCCGTTTTTACTGAGCTGGAACAGCAAGGGCGGCATGAGCTTGCCGAGGAAGGCATTCCTTCGACCAGGATTGTCATTGAGCGCTATCTCGACCTCCGTTATAGCGGACAGTCGTATGAGCTGGTGATTCCGTTCGAGGGCAATATTGCCAAAGCGGTAGAGAATTTTCATATGACTCATGAGCAACGCTTTGGATATAATGATCCTAATGAGCTGGTACATGTGGTCAATGTACGACTCAAAGCACGAGGTCTCACAACGCAACTAGCACTTGAAGTACGAGAAACTATGCAAGGTGCTATAGCAACGCCTTATAGTACACAGGGCACCGTTTTCGCCGACGCCACTGGACACGTTACATACAACGTACCTGTATATGATCGTGATGCGCTCATACCAGGAGTAGAAATAATAGGACCTGCTATCATTACACAGTATGATACAACAACAGTGCTTCCACCAGGGTGGCATGCGCAGATTGACACTGTAAGCAACCTTATTATAGAGTTCGCAGAGGGGTAAGAGGCACATGCGTGATAACTCACATACAACAGCAGTAAATCCAATCAGTTTAGAAATCTTTCGCAGCGCACTGACCGCTATTGCAGAGGAAATGGGAGTCGTCCTTATGCGCAGTAGTTACTCTCCTAATATCAAGGAGCGACGCGACTTTTCCTGCGCTCTCTTTGATGAGCAGGGACAGCTTATTGCGCAAGCGGCACATATACCAGTTCATCTTGGTTCTATGCCAGCTTCAGTTGAGGCTGCACTCGCCACATTTGATCAGTTTGCACCAGGTGATATTATTGCGCTGAATGACCCATTTTTAGGTGGCACACACCTGCCGGATATTACTCTCGTTGCCCCAATTTTTGTACAGGTTGAGGACAAGCATCATTTGCTAGGCTTCGCGGCCAATCGCGCCCATCATTCTGATGTAGGAGGAATGTCGGCGGGTTCGATGCCATTAGCAACGGAAATTTATCAGGAGGGGATAATTATTCCGCCTGTCAAGTTATGGGAGGCAGGTCAGCCTAACTCTGCCCTTCTCTCGCTGATCCTACGCAATGTTCGGACACCAGACGAACGTCGGGGCGACCTAGCGGCCCAGGTAGCGGCAAACCGTACTGCCGCTCGCCGTATGCAAGACCTTGTAGATCGTTGGAGTCTTCCCGGGCTTGAAGCACACACCGATGCACTCCTCGCCTATGCAAAGCGGATTACGGAGGCAACGATTGAGGCAATTCCTGATGGAAGTTATACTTTCACCGACTATCTCGATGATGATGGGACAAGTGATATTCCCATTCCTATCACAGTGACCGTAGTAGTACGAGGTCGCGCTATCACGATAGATTTTACTGGTAGCAGTATTCAGGTACGTGGCAATGTGAACACTGTTGCTGCGGTTGCCAGGTCAGCGTCATACTACGTCATACGGTGCCTAATGCCTGATGACGCGCCAATGAATCATGGGACGTTTGCTCCTGTAACCGTCATCGCACCTAGTGGCACAGTTGTAAATGCGCGGCCACCAGCAGGAGTAGCACAGGGGAATGTTGAGACTTCACAGCGAATCACGGATGTTATCCTGGGTGCTTTGGCATCCGCTTTGCCAGATATCATACCAGCCGCTAGTCAAGGGACGATGAATAATATTACAGCAGGTGGTACTGATCCGCGTACACAAAAGCCGTTCGCATATTATGAAACAATGGGTGGTGGTATGGGTGCCCGACCGGAACTTGACGGTCTTTCAGGTGTTCACGTTCACATGAGTAACACACTAAATACTCCTGTCGAAGCCTTTGAGTATGCCTATCCTATGCGTATCACACGCTACCAACTTCGTAGCAACTCAGGGGGACGTGGTACGACACATGGTGGTGATGGTCTGATACGTGAAATTACCTTTGAAGTACCTACCGATGTGACATTGCTTACCGAACGGCAACGCCTTCCTCCCTATGGGGTGCAGGGTGGTGAAGCGGGGCAGTGCGGAGAAATTCACCTTTGCCGAGATGGGAAAGAAACGCTCTTGCCTGGCAAAGTACATTTTCGTGCTCAGCCAGGTGATCGTTTGACAATTTCTTCACCGGGTGGTGGTGGTTGGGGAAAAGCCGAAAAGGATGCATAAATCCCCTGCTGATGCTGCTTAAATTACTAAGAGGGCAACACATTATCACAGCGTTATATTTGACTTGCAAACGATGATGTGCTACACTTTTAGCATTCCAACTGTATATGTTTTTGACAAGTTTTCAAGAGGAGGATTGGCCTATCAATAGGGATTTTCGGGGAAACGACCGTCCACGTGAGACACGAGTAAATGAGCGTATTCGCGCTCGTGAAGTACGCTTAATTGATGAAAACGGCGAAATGATCGGTGTTATGGTGCCAATGCGCGCATTGGACATTGCACGCGACAGAAACCTTGATCTTGTAGAAATATCGCCAAATGCGATACCTCCCGTGTGCAAGATTATGGACTATGGTCGCCACAAGTATGAGCAGGCGAAAAAAGAGAACGAGGCACGCAAAAATCAAAAAACGATCACTCTTAAAGAGATTCGCATGCGGCCACGTACCGACGACCATGATGTAGAAGTAAAGACTCGTAAGATTCAAGAATTTTTGGCTGAAGGCGACAAAGTACGTGTGAGCGTTCAGTTCCGAGGAGCCGAAATGCGTCACCCCGACCTTGGTCGAAAGCTCCTGGATGAGATCGCAGAAATTCTAAAAGGGGCCGCCACCATTGAGCGTTCGCCGATGATGGAAGGTCGCATGATGTCAATGATTGTTTCACGCGCTCCTGGCTGGGAGCCACCAAAGAAACAAGCACCTCCTGTTGGCAAACATGGTTCTTCTGCCAGCACTAAGACACCCTCTGTCTCTCAAGATGCACCAGTAGATGCATCGCCTACCTCTTCTTCTGTGTCTGAAAGTAGCGATGTAACAAATATTGATGCACCACTAATGGACGCATCGCTTACCTCTTCCACTTCCGCGTCTGAAAGTAACAGTGTAACCGATGCTGAGGACATCACAGAGCAGTAAATTAACTCTTTGCTTTTCATAGCAATGTCTCACACAAATATATATGCTTCGCTATCACAATCAGCAACCCTGCAAATAGAACAAGGATGCCGTTCACTTGAACGGCATCCTTGTTCTATTTGCAGGGTTGCTGATTGACTTTTCGGTAGTAGACCACTAAGATACGATTATCCATGTACACATAGAAGCAAAAGAGATAAAAGTATCCACTTAGAGGATACGGAGGATAATAACCAGTGAGTGGGTATGATGATCCCCGTTGGTATGAAGAGCAAAACACTGTTCCACCTAAAGAACAAGCAAACGATAATAATCTTAATTCCACTTCGGACGATGACGCGACAAATGCTGTAGCAAAGGATAATAACGCTTATTTGTATAAGCAACGACAACAACAGTCCTCTTCGACTCCACGCAAGATGGCAGGACGTTTTCTAGGTCAATTTCTCGCGTTGGCAGCCCTTGTTGCGCTTGCCTTCTTCGCAGGCTGGTTCAGCAACCAGTTCTTTGGCAATTCCTTTGACCAGAGTAATCAGTCTCGTTCCTATTCTCAGCTTATTCAACAGGCATGGAATACGATTGATCAGCACTATGTTGACCGCAAAGCTGTTAACTACAAAACAATGTCATATGATGCCATTACTAGTATGGTGAATTCATTACATGATACTGGGCATACACGCTTCCTTACTCCACAACAGGTGCAATCTGAAAATCAGCAGTTGAGCGGAACGTACAAAGGCTTTGGGCTGTACCTATCCTATGATGCACAAAGAAAGCTCGTTATCATTTCCTCGACTATCCCAAATTCACCTGCAGCGAAGGCTGGCTTTAAGCGTGGTGATGCTATTATCGCTATAGATGGCCAGGATGTTAAAGGGAAAGCCGTTCAGGCTGTTAGTACGCTGCTTGGTAGTAAACCTACTAATGTCGCAATCACAGTACAACGCCCCAGTGTTACAAAACCCGTCACAATTCAGGTAACACGAGCTCAAATTATAGTCCAAAATGTTATCATGCACTACATCCCCCAAGATCATATCGCAGACATTCAAATTGTACAGTTTGCTAGCGGAGTATCCGACCAGTTAAAAACTGAGCTTACTCAGGCTAAAAAGCTAGGGGCAAAGAAGATTATCATTGATCTGCGTGATGATCCTGGTGGCTACCTGCAAGATGCTATTACAACCGCAAGCTACTTCGTACCAACAGGGAATGTCTTGCTTGAGCAAGATAGTACAGGGCAACGAACACCAGTTCCTGTTACAGGAAACACTCTTGATACAACGGATACTATTGTGATTCTAACAAATCACAATACAGCAAGTGCAGCGGAAATTGTATCGGGTGCCTTACAGGACAACAGTCGGGCGATTGTTATTGGAGAAAAGACCTTTGGCACGGGCACTGTCCTACAGCAATACTCCCTCGCGGATGGTTCGGCAATCCTCCTAGGAACACAGGAATGGCTTACCCCGAAAGGAAATTTCATTCGTGACAAAGGTATTACTCCAAACATAACTGTAACACTCGGTCAAAATGTTATTCCGCTGACACCTGCTGACGAGAATGCGGGTAATATGACAGAACAACAGATGCTGAGTAGTGGTGATACACAACTTAAAGCTGCTATTAACTACCTGAATACACATTAATGACATTTTGTAGAGCATGCTAAAGGGAAACAGCTATACGTGTGAACACCATGTTCATTTCAGTATTTGCCATGTCATTCTCTTTTTTTGCGAGACATATCCTTTCTTTGGCTCATACTTTACATACATTCTTTGCCCTTGTGCGTTCCTGCTCGTAGCGTGTGAGGGCATCATCTAGTGAGGGAAGCAGTTGCCCTCGTTCACTGTGCAACAGACAATGAGATATAACCCTCGTGTCTTTTTGCGTACTTTCCCCAAGTGTCTTCGTTGTTTGCTCAGTTACAGCATCTCCACATATTGTCTCTGTACTCACACCACCATTGACCAGATGCCAGAATCCACTCTCTCCATCAATGAGCAGATCAAGAGAAGTCTGTACCAAGTCCGGTATATAGGTGACCGCAATGACCGGCTCATGGACAGTTGTGTCTGAACATCGTAGACGTAGGATGCCGTCGAGGATATCTGTTACAACATCTGTACTCTCCCCGGGATGGAATAAAACGCCAGTCCGAATCACAAGGGCTGAGGGACATCGTTGTAACACTTGTTCCTCCGCCTGTGCCTGTCTCTGTCCAGGTGAGCAACAGGAAGTAATAGGAGTGCTTTCTACATACGGAGTGTGTTGCAGTCCATTGAAGACGAGTGAAGATGAGAAGGCCAATAGCGCGATACCCTGTTGTGCACACAAGTCGGCAAGCACGCCATGAGAGGAGGCATTGGAATGAGACCATGACCTGCTGTCATCATTCATGTTATTATGACAATCACAACCTGTTGTCGTAATCACCGCCCATGGATGAAGATGTAGAAGATTAGCATGTAGAGCGCGTGCATCAAGAGCGTCTATCTCAGCGCATGTGATAAAGTGATAGGGCAAGTTTCGTGCCTCACATTGCCGCGCAAAGGCTTCCTCAAGTACGCCTGTCTTGCCAATGATTATCACGGGGCGTCCTCGCACAGGCATCTCTCCCGATGAGGAATGTAGTTGCGTGTTGCTCAGAGATGACTGGTACAAGAAACGATCAGGACGCAACCACCAACCAGGCTGAGCAAGGACAGGTTCATCAAGATGTTGGTTGGTTGCCAGGGTTCGCACAATGCGTGCGAGGGCTGTTGGACGTGGTTGTGTTCCTCGCACATCGAACACGCCGGGTTCATAAAAGTTGGAGATGCGTGTGACCAGAGTATTCCAGTCAAATGCTCCCAACAGTGACCAGGCCGTGACTGCACGTACCTGTGCGCCTTCCTGCCGCATCATCTGTGCGGCATCCCACGCTGCCACAAGCCAACGTACCTGCTCTTCGCGAGTAGAACCAAGATGCGCCTCGGTAATGGCAATAGGTAGCCCGTAGCGTTCCCACGTCTCGCGCATTCGTTCGTAATGACCCACAGGCAGAGGCGTGCCAGTATTCACGCGCACGACTTCCACGTCAGCATACTCCTGCTGTTCATTACGTGTATGATATTCGACTGGATAGCGAGTAACATCCTCATCGAGAAAACGTTCGCTGGTCAGGTAGTAGTCGATACCAAGCACATCGGGAATACACGGATGCTCAAGGAACCATGCAAGCTCCGTTTCATGAACACCCGACGAAATCAGGAATTTCCACATTGGTTTCGTGCTATCCAGACATCCACAGAGCAGATCAAAGCTGAGCCAGCGACGTTCATTTTCCATCTCCGCTTGAGAGTTGAGCAGGGGTGTGCTGAAGACCTTGCCCAAGTCTTCGGTCTGAATGAGTTGTGCACGTGGATTGACACGACGGATCGCCTGCATCGAGAGCACGATGGCGCGGCACTGCGTAAGCAGGGCACGAGCAAAGGTGAGGCGATTCCGACCATGGGGATACCAGTGTCCATAGAGTCCACTGAAGCGTGCTGTTGTAAGCGGCTCATTGACGGGCGTGTAGTACTCGACCCAGGGATAGCGTTCCGCAACGGCCTCAGCAAACTGTGCCAGCCCTTCAGCGAAGGATGGCTCGACAAGACTGGTCGAACGTGGACCACTGCCATGATGCGTCAATCCAACAATGGGAGTGATTCCAAGAGTGCGCAACAGTTCCAGGCGTTCGTCCGCCCATGACCAGTTGGCCTGCGCGAGACCATGAGGCGCGATGCGCTCCCATTGAATGGGGTAGCGTATGGTGCGAATACCCAGTTCTGCAAAGCGGGAGAGATCATCAAGGCGGCTATAGTGTCCATTGCGCTCCAGTTGGTCGAAGTAGGTGTCACCCACGCGGTTGATCGTACACTCTACGCCACTCCACATCTCAAGTGGCGGAAAAGGATGAGGAAAGTTCATGCTCTGTCTGCTCCAGGTCTTGATGAGATAACTTGCGAAACAGGCTAAGTGCCTGTGCAACAACTTGATCCATATTGTAATACTTGTAGGTTGCCAATCGACCGACAAAATGCACACCCGATGTAGCCGCAGCGAGTATTTTGTACTGCTTGTACAACTCCGTATTTTCCGCACGCGGAATGGGGTAGTAGGGATCTCCCTGGCAACGAGGATGCTCATAGACGAGACTCGTTCTGGAATGCACCTGTCCGGTTAGATATTTGAACTCCGTCACACGGGTGTAGGCATAGTCATTGGGATAATTCACCACCGCGATTGGTTGATATGTAGGAGTGTCCAGTGTCTTGAACTCGAAGTCCAAGGAACGATAGGGCAACTTCCCATAGCAAAAGTGAAAGAACTCGTCGATGGGTCCCGTATAGATCAGTCCCTGGTAGGGAATGACGTTTTCAATCTCGTGATAATCCGTGTTAAGCATGAGCTTAATATTGGGATGAGCCAGCATTCGTTCGAACATGCGAGTATACCCATGGCGCGGCATCATCTGGTACGTATCCATGAAGTAGCGAGCATCTCGGTTCGTCCGCGTTGGCACACGTGCGGTCACGGATGCGTCAAGCTCCGAGGGATCAAGTCCCCACTGTTTGCGCGTATAGCCACGGAAAAACTTCTCGTACAGGTCACGTCCCACCTTGCTCACAACCACGTCCTCCGAAGTACGGATGGCTTCACGCGGCTCGGCAACGGAGGCAAAGAACTCCTCCAACTGGAACGAAGTGAGGCTGAGTCCATAGAGCATATTGATGGTGTCCAGGTTGATAGGCATTGGTACCAACTGCCCGTCCACGCTAGCAAGCACACGATGCTGATACGGTCGCCACGTGGTAAATTGGGAAAGGTAATCAACGACGGCCTGTGAATTCGTATGGAAGATATGCGGACCATACTGGTGAATCAGGAGACCATCATCATCGTATCTGTCATAGGCGTTTCCTCCAATGTGATTTCGCTTGTCGATCACAAGCACTTTTTTATCAAGTTGGCTCGCCAGCCGTTCTGCCAGCACACTCCCCGCGAACCCCGCCCCCACGATCAGGTAATCAAACATGAACAGGACCTTTCTCTGTTTCGTCTTTGTGATGATCGGCAACGACCTCCTCGATCAATTGGCCCATCTGCCTCCACGTTGCGTCCCATGAGGTGCGTGCGAGCAAGGCATCGATTCTGGACAGATGCATTTCCATTTCCTCGTGTAGGGCATCTCGTACAGCAGCTACAAACGCAGCAGGAGTATCAGCAATGTGTACTAGCCCTTGCTCACCGTAAGGCGAGACAACATCGCGAATGGAGGTGGAAACGACAGGTTTGCCGCCAGCAAGATATTCAAGCGTCTTGGTAGGGCTAATAAAGCGTGTCGAGTCATTCCGTGCAAACGGAAGCAGCGCAACATCCCATCCTGCAAGATAGGAGGGTAACTCATCATAGGATTTGGGTCCGAGATAATGGATGTTCGGTCCTTGCGGTAGATCACTCGGTTCTATTTTTACCACAGGACCGAGAAGGACCAGGTGCCAATCGGGTTGAGCATCAGCAATTGCTGCTACTAAATCAATGTCAAAGCGCTCATCGATCACGCCATAAAACCCAAGACGTGGATGCGGAATGCTCACCTGATCGGAAGGATCCTGCTGGGGAAACCGTGCGGAATGAAAGTGCGCTGCATCAACACTACTTGGGTAGGCATACACGTGTGGGTGCAGAGAACGTTTGGCCTCATAGAGACTTTGACCGCCTGTAAATACGAGATCGGCACGCTCAAGCAATGCTGACTCACGTTCTTTAAGCATGGGTGGAGCTTGCTTGAAGGCTGTTAATTCGTCCATGCAGTCATAGATGGTTGCCATAGGCTGTAGGTGATCAGAAAAGGAAAGTGCCATCGGTGTATAGTACCAAAGTGCGTACTGTGTAATGCCGAATGCGGCAATCAGCTCGTCCAAGAAGCGGCGTTGCAGGATGTTGACCTCCTCGCGAAACGCCTCATCGACAAATTGTGGTTGCAGTCGCTCAACAACCTGCTTGGACAGTGACATGTGTATGAGCAGCATGGGCGTGATAACGTAGAGCTGATCAAGCCGTTGACTGACCTCAAGACTAGCTGGGCCATCAATAAAGACAGGTTCCTCGAAGAAAAACATCCGTCGTTGCTCGGCACAACGGCTCAGCAAATGCTGAGGTCGTTGGTAGACGAAATCCCAGCGTAGATGGGAAAGACACACAACGTCAAAGGAAGTTTCTCCCTTTCCTTCTTGCACGCGTGCATCAGGTGAAACAGATTGTAGCAAAGTGATACGCCTTTCTTATGGTGATAGACAACATAGCTATCACCTGCTTATTAGGTGTTAAAAGAAGTGCATGGAAAATGCGAGAAAATTAGAAGCATACTTTCTACACGAAGAGGCGAAAGAAAATGTGACAGGAGAAGGTGGTAGTATCTCCAGTGCCGTGATTTTGGGAATCGAGTACTACATGTATGAAAAACAACGATAGGGATTTTAAGGGAGATTAAAGAGTAAAAAAGATGCTAGAGAAGTAAAAAATGCAGAAATGTGGGAAAATTAACGATCACCTTCTCGCTATTTACTCATTAAACTTTCTTTCATCAGAGCAACATGTGCTTGATAATATTTGCTTGTGGGGACATGACCGAGGAGTGGAGCAATATAGCTCGTCGCAGTTGCAACTTTTTCAAGATCTACTCCGGTTTCAATGTTCATACCGTGCAGCATGTAAAGCAAATCTTCTGTCGCAAGATTGCCTGCTGCCCCCGGAGCGTAGGGGCAACCGCCAAGACCTCCTGCCGACGAGTCAACAATGGAAATGCCCATTTGCAGCGATGCCAGCACGTTAGCGAGGACAGTACCGCGTGTATCATGGAAGTGAACGGCTAATTGCTCAACTGGAATACACTTCTGTGTCAATAGTTCGATCATCGCCATCACTTGTAGAGGTGTCGCAACTCCGATAGTATCACCAAGTGAAAGTTCCGCTATACCCATTTCTAGCAGTGCTTGCGCTACACGCAAAACGTTTTGCGGATCTACAGCACCTTCATATGGGCAGCCAAAAACGGTTGAGATATAGCCACGAACGGGAACATGCTCTTTTCGCGCAAGTGCCACAACAGGACGGAAGTTTTCGAGGCTTTCCGCAATTGTTGTATTGATGTTATGGCGCGTAAAGCTTTCACTGGCAGCAGTAAAGACAGAAATAGAACGTACACCAGAGACAAGCGCACGCTCCATTCCCTTGATGTTGGGTACCAAAACAGGATAATTTGTTCCTGATCGCTGTATTATACCAGCCATCACAGCACTTGCGTCACTTAATTGTGGAATAGCACGGGGGCTAACAAACGAAGTAGCCTCTACAACAGACAGGCCAGCTGCGCTGAGCAAGTTGATAAACTGTATTTTCTGCTCGGTAGGAATCTGTACCTTTTCATTCTGAAGACCGTCGCGTGGACCAACTTCGACGATGCGTACCGCTGCAGGGAAAGATGCCATCATTATGCCCCTCTATATTCGTAGTGCGATGGTTGCTTAGATGAAACCTTGTTATCATCCTCACGTTTTTTATTATCACTATCTTCCGGCGATGGCAAGAGACGTATATCGGTTGGTTCCTCAATCTGTGGAACGGTAGGTTGTATACGCTCCACACGTATCTTTGTAATACGTCTACCCCGCGTTGTCAATACAGTAAACTTCAAGTCCTTGTATGAGATACTATCGCCTGCAAGGGGGATTTTGTCGAGTTGCTCGTAGACAAAGCCACCAAGTGTCTCATAGTCCCCATCTTCAAGTTTCATATCCATCATGTCACTAAACTCATAGATGTTAATTTTAGCATCGAAAATGTACTCATTCTCGTTGACTTTTTCGTACAGCACTTCTTCATGGTCGTATTCATCCTGAATATCACCAATGATCTCCTCAACAAGGTCTTCAATAGTCACAAGACCTGCAACAGAGCCGTATTCGTCAACGACAATCACCATATGCACACGCTTTTGGCGTATCTCGCGTAATAGATCGTCAAGTTTCTTTGTTTCAGGTACAAAGTAAGCAGAGCGCACAAGATCGCGGATAGGAAAAGTATTGTGGCCTTCACGAAGTTGCTTCAACATATCCTTTGTGTAAAGGACACCAATAATTTCGTCGGTACCAACGCTTTCTTCATAGACGGGAATACGCGAAAAGCCTCCTTGTAACGCAACATCTACCGCTTCGTTCACAGTTGCATTGCTATCTAACGTCACCATGTCAATACGTGGAATCATCACCTCACGCACCGTTGTGTCTGCGAACTCGAAGATGCTGTGAATCATCTCTGTTTCGTCTTCTTCGAGCACACCTTCCTCTTCGCCAACTGTTACAAGGAGTCGCAATTCTTCCTCTGTCACAAAGGGACCCTTGTGCTTTATCTGCCCCCCAAGCAGACGTACGAAGAAAGAGGTAATTGAACCAAGTGTGACTACAACAGGATGAAGCACCCATGCTGTGCCTTTGACAGGTCCAATAAGTGCGTGTGCCCAACGTAAAGGATTTTGTACCGCAGCAGTTTTGGGCGTTATTTCACAAAAGATGAGCACAACAAGTGAGATAAGAATAGATGAGAGCAATTCCCCATATGTTCCAGAAAAGCGCAAAGACAGCACTGTCGCTAAACTAGAGGCGACGATAACTGCTACACTGTTGACAATGAGAATTGCAGATAAAAATGTATTTGGCTCTGCTAAGAGACGTTCAATCTCCGCAGCTTTTGTATCACCTTCTTCAACCAGATTTTTGAGTTTGATACGACTGATAGAGGTAAAAGCTGTTTCAGCGGCAGAGGCAACGCCACAGAGGATAAGCGTTGCGATTAAAACAATAAGTTGAAGCCACGCCTGTGCGTCAAATTGTGGTATATGAAAATCGATTCCAGCGGCTATACTTGCAAGGCCAGGGCCATCCATAGCTGCTCTTACTCCTTTTTATCACTCTCTATGTTTGAGGTGTTCGTAGGTTCAAGCATACGTAACACACGTGCTGGAACTCCAACAACGAGTGCGTATGGTGGCACGTCGTGCTTCACAACGGCTCCTGCTCCAGTATATGCATGGTCACCAACGGTAACAGGTGCGACAAGTACTGTATCGCATCCAATGAAAGCGCCTTCACCAATTATGGTCTGGTGCTTCCGCTTGCCATCAAAGTTAGAGGTGATAGTGCCAGCGGCGATATTTGTATGTTCGCCAACAGTGGCATCGCCGAGATAGCTAAAATGGTGCATATCGGTCTCGGCCCCGATATACGAGTTTTTTACTTCTCCGAAATTGCCCATGCGAACACCATGGGCAAGGTGTGCTCCCGGGCGGCAATGACTAAAGGGACCTATCTGCACGTCATCTTCGAGGGTCGCTTCTTCCAATGCTGAGCCACGAATGATACATCGTTCTCCTATATTCGATGCATCAATGGTTGTGCTCGGCCCTATACGACACGCTTCACCAATGACGGTCTTACCTGTAATCATTGTACCAGGAAAAATAACAGTATCCATACCAATGGAAACGGCGTCATCAATGTATGTTGTGGCAGGGTCAAGAATAGTCACGCCAGCATACATATGACGTTCAAGAATACGTTTGCGAAGCAGTTGCTCTGCTGCCGCAAGTTGTACACGATCATTAATACCAATCGTCTCGTCGAGCGTTCCATTTACAGTAACTATAACACGCTCCTGCGCCCCTGCTATTCCTATAAGATCAGTGAGATAGTATTCGCCTGAAGCGTTGCGCGGCAAGGTATGCAGCGTCTTCCACAGCCATTCACGCTCAAAGCAATAGACGCCTGAATTCACCTCTTTAATAGCCTTCTGCTCTGGTGTGGCGCGTTTCATTTCCACAATCTCGCGTACACGTCCCTGCGCATCACGCACCACACGACCAAAGTCAGATGGTTGCTCAGTGGTAGCCGTTAAAAAAGTTACCGTTGCTTGCTGAGCGATATGTTCACTAAGGACATGGGCCAAGACTTCACTACTGACAAGAGGAGTATCACCATAGCATACTAGAACTGTTTGTGGTAGAGGAGACAGCGCATCAACCATGAGTTGAGCAGAAAGCACAGCGTGTCCGGTACCTAATTGCTGTTCCTGAATGGCATAAAGACAACATTCACCAAAGGTAGCTTGTACCTGTGCAGCTTCATGACCGAGCACAACAATGGGTTTATAGGTAGACACAGGTGTGTTCTGGTCAATGGATGAGAGTGCTGTGGGAATTGCTTCTACGGCGTTGAGTACGTGTGCCAATAGTGGCGAACCAGCCAGAGGATGAAGAACTTTGGGCAGTTTTGAACGCATCCGAGTACCTTTGCCTGCCGCAAGCACTACGGTCGCATATGTATTCATGAGCGGATATACAAACCTTTTTTTGTTTTCTCGAATGATTTAGCATAGTGCGGTGCAGAGAAGATGATGTCTCTGCGCTTTCGAGAAGATCGGCTCGGGTGCCAGGATTCGAACCTGGGAATGGTGGATCCAAAGACCACTGCCTTACCACTTGGCCACACCCGAATTTTTTTTCGTGACGAATGTTACGACGAAAGTATATTACCCGATATCGGATACTTTGTCAACATAAAAATTTGTACCTTTGTATCTTTTTTAACTTGACGCTCCCCCTATGCAGTGCTATGCTGCAAGAACAGAGCAATGGAGCGACGCAGTACACACCTGCAGTCTCTCATCATCGAGGTTGAGAGGAACGTAAACATTCATGAGTATTCTCGAAACACATATAGAACGCAATAGTCCCGAATTTCAAGAAAACACACAGTATTTTCAGCGTCTTTTGGAAGAGCTACGCCAGCATATACAACAGGTACAGCAGGGAGGCGGACCCGACGCCATTGCCAAGCATAGGAAGCGCAACAAGCTTCTTGCAAGAGAACGCATCCAACTTCTCTGCGACCCCGACACACCTTTTCTTGAGCTAAGTCCACTTGCCGCATTTGATATGTACGAAAACGAGGCTCCTTCTGCGGGTATAGTCACAGGCATTGGACTTGTTGAGGGCCAGGAATGCATGATCGTCGCCAATGATGCGACGGTGAAGGGTGGCACGTACTACCCTTTGACCGTCAAAAAGCATTTACGTGCGCAGGAGATCGCGGAACAAAATTCTCTTCCCTGCATTTATCTCGTCGATTCAGGTGGTGCATTCTTACCACTACAGGCTGATGTCTTTCCTGATCGTGACCACTTTGGACGTATCTTCTACAATCAAGCACGTATGTCGAGTCAGCGTATTCCGCAGATTGCGGCCGTGATGGGATCATGTACTGCTGGCGGTGCCTATGTTCCGGCAATGAGCGATGAGACGGTGATCGTACAAGGAAACGGCACAATTTTCCTGGGTGGTCCACCACTCGTAAAGGCTGCAACAGGCGAAGAAGTCAGTGCGGAAGACCTGGGCGGTGCCGACGTACACTCTCGCATCTCCGGTGTCACCGATCACTATGCATTGAATGACCCACACGCTCTCGCTATTTGTCGTAGCATCGTCTCACACCTTAACCGCCGCAAGCACATTCCGTGGGATATACACGCATCAGAACCACCACACTATGATGCAAGCGAGCTGTATGGTATTGTTCCAAGCGATGGTCGCAAAAGCTATAATGTACGCGAAGTAATCGCGCGCATTGTCGATGGAAGCCACTTCCACGAATTCAAAGAACTCTATGGGACCACGCTTGTCTGCGGTTTTGCACGCCTCATGGGCTATCCTGTTGGCATCATCGCCAATAATGGCATTCTCTTTTCTGAAAGCGCACTCAAGGCCACACACTTTATTGAATTGTGTGCGCAAAGACGCACACCGTTGATCTTTTTACAGAACATTACAGGTTTTATGGTTGGCCGCCAGTACGAAAACGGTGGCATCGCGAAGGATGGCGCGAAGATGGTGATGGCTGTTGCCAACGCTCCTGTACCAAAATTCACGGTGATTATTGGCGGCTCCTTTGGTGCTGGCAACTATGGAATGTGTGGACGCGCCTATTCGCCGCGCCAGTTGTGGATGTGGCCTAATGCCCGCATCTCTGTCATGGGCGGACTGCAAGCAGCAACAGTATTGGCAACGGTACGAAAAGAGGGTATGGTATCTCGTGGCAAAACGATGAGTACCGAGGAGGAACAGGCATTTATGCAGCCCGTACTCGATAAATACGAGGAAGAAGGCAATCCTTATTACAGCACCGCACGTCTCTGGGATGACGGTATTATCGATCCGCGTGATACTCGCACCGTTCTGGCTCTTGGCATAGCAGCCTCGTTAAATGCACCCATGCCTGACACTCCTTTCGGCGTCTTCAGAATGTAACGCACGTAGTAGCACATGGGAAAGGAAAAACTATGGCCCAGCATACTCCCTATACATATATTTCGCTTGAGCACAGTCATCAAGGCCGCATCGCTACTGTCACGCTACAGCGTCCAGAAGTACATAATGCGTTCAACACACAAATCATTGAAGAACTCATGGCTGTATTCACTGAATTAAGCGTTGATGAGCAACTGCATGGAGTAGTCCTTACAGGAAACGGACCTTCGTTTAGTGCCGGTGCTGATCTGAGTATGATGAAGGCAGCCACAGCGTTTACAGAGGAACAAAATCTTAATGAAGCCCTACGCCTTGCCGACCTGCTCTACACAATCAATACTCTTCCCTGTCCAGTTGTGGGACGTGTCAATGGAACAGCGATGGGTGGAGGCGTTGGGTTGGTCTCCGTATGTGATATTGTGATCGCTGCCGAGAGTGCGCGGTTCGCCTTTAGTGAGGTGAAGCTTGGTATTGCACCTGCCGTTATTTCGCCGTTTGTCATGCGTAAGATTGGCGAGTCCCATGTTCGTGCCCTCTTTGTAACGGGTGAACGCTTCAGTGCGACTCGTGCGCGTGACATTGGTCTAGTACATTCCGTTGTGCCACTTGAGCATCTCGACGATGCCGTACAAAAAGCTTTGAACGAGCTACTCACTAGCGCCCCACAAGCAATCCGTGCATGTAAAACGTTAGCGTTGATGGTGGGGCATATGGATTACACAACGGTACGCCACTATACTGCCGGGGTAATCGCGCGACTGCGAGTGAGTGACGAAGGACAAGAGGGGTTGCGCTCGTTTTTAGAGAAACGCAAACCACGTTGGGTAGTACCCGTAGAAGATGTAAAGTAGTAACAAACGATGTTTAAGAAAATTTTGATTGCTAATCGTGGTGAAATTGCGGTTCGTATTATGGCAACTTGCCGTGAAATGGGCATACGCACCGTCGCGGTCTATTCCGATGTTGATCGCAATGCGCTCCATGTTCGTGTGGCTGATGAAGCTTATGCAATCGGACCAGCACCAGCAACAGAAAGCTATTTACGGATAGAAAACATTCTTGCTGTTGCAAAACAGAGCGGGGTAGAAGCTATTCATGCAGGCTATGGTTTCCTTTCGGAGAACGCAGATTTTGTCGAGGCATGCGAACGAGAAGGGATCATCTTTATTGGACCATCCGCGAACGCAATGCGCATCATGGGTGGAAAAATTTCAGCGAAACAGATTGCTCACTCAGTGGATGCACCGACTGTCCCTGGCTATGCAGGAGAGAGTCAGGATGAAACAACGCTACTACACGAAGCACAGCGTGTTGGCTTTTCCTTGCTCATCAAAGCATCAGCTGGTGGTGGTGGAAAAGGTATGCGCGAGGTACACACTGCTAGTACATTCTTAGAACAGTTAGCAGGTGCAAAGCGTGAGGCACGAGCATCATTTGGAGATGACACCGTATTTCTCGAACGGCTGATTCAGCAACCACGCCATGTCGAGATACAGATACTAGGTGATAAACACGGCACCATGATTCATCTGGGCGAGCGTGAATGCTCAATTCAACGCCGCCATCAGAAAATTGTTGAGGAAAGTCCCTCTGTTGCACTCGCACCAGCTTTACGTGCTGAAATGGGAGCAACGGCGGTTCGTATCGCTAAGGCAGCCGGGTACACCAATGCAGGCACGATGGAGTTCATTCTTGATGCTGAGAAACACTATTATTTTCTGGAAATGAACACTCGGTTACAAGTTGAACATCCCGTTACCGAACTGGTAACAGGGCTTGACCTGGTACGTCACCAATTACTGATCGCGGCGGGAGAACCACTTGCGTTGACGCAAGAACAGGTGAACCAGCGTGGGCATGCGATAGAAGTTCGTATCTACGCGGAAGATGCTGAACATGGCTTTCTTCCCTCGACAGGCATGATAGACCGCTTCTACATACCAGGAAGCCCAGGTGTTCGAGTCGATAGTGGTATCGAAACTGGAGACGAAATTACACAGTTTTACGATCCTATGATCGCAAAACTGATTGTCTACGGAGAAGATCGACACGCTGCAATCGCACGTTTACAACAAGCCTTAGCGCGAAGTGTACTCTTTGGCGTCACAACAAATATTCCATTGCTACACACGATTGCCCTGCATCCTGCGTTTAGTGAAGGTCTCACACATACAGGTTTTTTAAACGAACACCACTTACTTACTTTTGCAACGCAAAAAGAACTTCCACAGGCAGTACTGGTGGGGTCTGCTCTTTACGAGATGACACAAGAGTTACCAGGAGCATTTCCCCAAACAGTAGTATCTTCACAAGAGCAGTCGTTAAATCCCTGGCAGACAGTAGGCCCCTGGCGCATGATAGGTGACACCCGAAGAGTTGAGTATCGTTATCAAGAGCAGGAACATAGTGTTGCACTTTCACAAGCATTCACAGCCGAAGCATGGCATGTTCTTGTCGATGGTCAGTCAATAGGAATAGTCGAGTACGTGCTGGGTAATGATGGTCTATTACTGCTCAAACAAGGAGAAACACAGACGCGCCTCAACCTGTATACAGGAGTCATAGGCGAGGTACAGGTGATGCTCGACGGACTGCTTTATCGCTTAGAACGCCACCAACCACCTGATGTTGACGCGACAGCACATGGTGGAAATATGGTACGCTCACAGAAGGCACTCACCGCGCCTATGGCAGGCACCATTGTGAAGGTACAGGTCCATGACGGTGATAGTGTGGAGGCACAACAAGTCCTGGTCATTCTCAGTGCGATGAAGATGGAACATGCAATTGTAGCGACCCATGAAGGGAAAGTTCGGCATGTCCATTATCAAGAGGGAGCGGTTGTAAGAGGTGGAGCAGTGATCGTAGAAATGGAATAAGCAAAACGATGTTTTAAGAATAAGAGAGGAACACACGAATGCAGATAGGTTTTATTGGCATTGGCGTTATGGGAAAGCCCATGACGCTCAATTTACTTAAAGCAGGTCATGAGGTTACTATTTTTGCGCGGCATCCAGAGAAGCCTGAGGTGCAAGAGGTCATCAAGGCTGGTGCTATGCTTGCTCCATCGGCGCGTGCGGTTGCGATAGCATCGGAAATCGTAATTACGATGGTGCCAAACTCGATGCAGGTTGAGGAGGTTGTCACAGGGCCACATGGTATTCTAGATGGTGCGCGTAAAGGACTTATTATTGTCGATATGAGCACGATTGCACCACAGATGAGCCGTAAATTAGCCAGGACTGCAAAGGGAAAGGATGTATATTTTCTCGATGCGCCTGTCAGTGGTGGTTCAGCTGGTGCGGTCAATGGTACATTGACGATTATGGTTGGAGGTGAGCAAGAGGCATTTGAAAAGGTACGCCCTGTATTAGAAAGTATGGGCAAGAAAGAAAACATTTTCCATGTGGGTGACGTTGGCTCCGGCGAGATTGTTAAGATTGTCAACAATCTTTTGGCTGGCACAATTGCTGCGTCTATTTCGGAGGCACTTGTCCTGGGTGTAAAAGCAGGGGTGGATGTAGAGACAATGACGAAAGTCATCGGCGTCAGCAGTGGGGCAAGTTGGCAACTCTCGAACCAGTTTCCACTACGGGCGTTTAATGGGAGTTTTCAACCAGGGTTTATGACGGACCTGCTGCATAAGGATTTAGGATTAGCTCTTGACCTTGCAGCAGAAAACCAGACACCGTTAGCAATGACAGCCATAGCGCGTCAAATGTATGAACAGACACGCGCCGCTGGCTTTGGCAAAGAAGACTACACAGCACTGTTAAAAGTGTTGGAACAGAACGCCGGTGTCGAGGTTCGGACAAAACAGGAGTAGGACACAAAAAGCAGGAGGGCTAATATTGTGGCTCTCCTGCTTTTTTGTGTCCTCTTTTAAAGCACTGGCATAAGCGAATGTGAGATGCTCATACCAAGTACAAGTACAACAGCTAATCCAAAGTAGACAAGACCCAGGATAACGCGTGTGCCCATTGGAACATCATAATACGCTTTAGATTCTGACGTATTCACCTTATTGCGCGACCAGAGTTGGGTCGCGGCAATAATAATGAAAAAGAGCAAAAAGATTGAGAAATTGCCTGTGAGCCAGAGCCAGATTTGATAGAGTAGCAAGCCGACGAAACCAAGTATCCAAATACGTCGGTCAATCGCGGCTAGCACACGTCCGCCGTCAAACGGCACAATTGGGATAAGGTTAAACAGATTCATAAAAAAGCCAAAGTAGGCTAGCGGTGCCCAGATCGAGTGTCCAGTAAGTGATGTTTGTGCCAGCACAAGACACGCCGATGATGCAATAGCGCCCGCAATTGGACCCGCAATACCAACTTCAGCCTCGTCCTTCGCGTTAGAAGGCATTTGACGCATTGTAACTGCTGCACCCAGCATAGGGATAAAGATCATCCCTCCAACGGGGATACCTTTTAGTTTCATAACAAGCGCGTGTCCCATTTCGTGAAGAAAAAGAAGTGCGACAAGTCCAAGGGCGAACTGCCAACCAAAGAACAGCGAGTATACCACAATTGAGATGGCCGCCGAGATAAGCGCAGGTGCAAACTTAATGAGGAAGAGTAACCCCTTGAATTTGAGAAGTAACCCACCAATAGTTGCAGCGAGACCTCCAAGTCCGGCCAATTCTCTGCGCCTCTTTGGACCATCAGTATTACCCCGTGCCGCTGCTTCACGCTGCTCCGCACCAACATCAGCAGTATATCCACTCGTACTCGATGGATCGCGATACTCTTGCGTTAAAGGCACATCGGTTTGTAACATTTGAGATGGAGCAGGAACGCTGTTATTAGCATATTCGTAGTAGCCCGATTGCTCCGATTCAGGATACGTAGCATAACCCGTGTATGGATCAAGTGGTTGTTCAGGTTGAGCAGAACGAGACTCCTGTTGATAATATGTAGGGCTTGCATAATCTGCCCCTTGAGGGACTGTACTATATTCATCATACTCTGAATAGTCATTGGGATTGCGATACACAGTGTGCCTCAATTCTGGAAAAGTAGAATATTCTCATCTTATCGTATGTTCTTAGTATATATTGTCTATACGTTAGAACATACGACTAGGTTCAGGTATTCCGTCTGCTCCACCTTTAGAAAAACAATACTTACCGTTGCTCAGGCTGAATCGTTTTTTCAAGAAACCGCCGTAGGAGATTAAGCGCAGTAAGGACAGAAAGCCGTTTATTGTCCTCACGACTCTCCCATCCTTTTGGACCTTTAGCAGTTACGATTCCTATCGGCCCTTCTACAGCCATATGAATGGTGCCGACCGGTTTCCCTTCTTGTGTGTTAGGGCCAGCGACTCCTGTAATACCTATTCCGAAGTCTGTACCTAGTTGTGTACGTACCGCATGCGCCATTGCGCGCGCTGTTTCCTCACTTATAGCTCCATATTGTTCCAAGGTCTCCTTTGGTACGCCCATTTGTGCTTTAAGGTCTATACTATAGGAAACGATACCACCGATAAAGTGTTTAGAGCTGCTCTTCGTATCAGTAATCGTACTTGAAAGCAAGCCACCAGTCAGCGACTCCATCACGCCTAGCGTCTGGTTGCGCGATTGAAGAAGATCACCAACAACACTTGCCAACGTATCTTTATCTGTACCGAAGACATTATGACCAAGTACCTCGCGTACTTTGACCTCCATCTCATCAACTTGCTGCACAGCCTCTTCTTCAGTCGAAGCCTTTGCGGTAACGCGCACATCAACGGCATCATTTTTAGCATATGTTGCGAGTGTGGGATTTGTGCTATGCACTAGTGAACCAAGTTTCTCTTCTATAGTAGACTCTCCAAGCCCTGCGACCCGAAGGTTACGAGTAAAAATTACACTACCCGTTTGAGCACTCAGACGCGGAATTACCTCATTCTCCCACATCTGGTACATTTCTCGCGGTACCCCTGGCATAGCAACAATGATATGATTATCCTTCTCAACCCACCACCCGGGCGCGGTACCAACGGGATTAGGCAGCGATGTAGCGGATGGGATAAGCGTTGCTTGTTTCACATTCCGTTCCGCCATTGTCGCTCCCATACGAGCAAATTTTGCACGTAGCTCGGCTTCTAACGTTGCGTCAACATGCATCGTTTCATCAAGAAGCATACTAATCGACTCACGTGCAAGGTCGTCCTCTGTAGGACCAAGGCCCCCTGTCATGATAATGAGATCCGAGCGTTGCCACGCACGCTGCAATGTCTCGACAATACGTCCCTGGTTGTCACCTACTTGTGAGACAAAGTATAAATCAATGCCCAATGTGGGCAAGCTTTGTGCTAAATAGGTTGCATTCGTATCGGTAATATGGCCCAATAACAGTTCAGTTCCACAAGAAAGTATCTCAGCACGCATGAATCCTCCAATATGAAAGGGAAATAATAGCTCTATCAAAAGCTAAAGGAGAAATGTTCAAAGATTTCTCTTAACTGTAGTCCTATCATATCACATAAGTCATGATATCAACATCTTGTGTTAAAGAGATAAGAAAATCAATATATTGTGCCAAAAAGGTTGTAATTCTCGTTTATTCCGAGTATACTGTGTTGCGTAGGCATAAAACAAGAACAAGTGTTTGTGTTACACAGCATATTTCAATCTCGTAATTTGTCCATCAGAAGAGAAGGAGTTAGCAAGAATGCTGGAGCAGCAAGAGCGTTCCACTGGTGATCAGCCAGGTGTTGACGCACAGAGTATGACACAGCTAGAGGGAATTCGCAATAAGGTCTTTACAGATAGATATTCTCTAAAAGATGCTAGTGGGAAACCATTGGAGTTATACCCCGAACATACATGGGCACGTGTTGCACGCGGCATCGCCGAAGTTGAGAAGACGGAGGAGAAACGTGCGTACTGGGAGAAGCGTTTCTATGAAGTCCTTACAGACTTTCAGTTTGTCCCAGGTGGACGTATTCTGGCAGGTGCTGGCTCCGGTCATCAGGTAACATTTTACAACTGCTACGTTATACCAAGCCCCGAGGATAGCCGCCAGGGAATTCTTGATAACCTAAAGGTTATGACTGAAATCATGGCACGCGGCGGTGGTGTTGGTATCAACCTCTCGACACTACGACCACGCGGCTCGTACATCAAGACCGTGAATGGCACAGCATCCGGGCCTTGTTCCTGGGCACAATTGTACTCAGTTGCGACAGGTGATGTGATTCAGCAAGGCGGGTGCTTTGGACCTAACGAGCGCATAGCTACTGATCGTGGCCTTATTCGGGTCGAGGAGCTTGCTGATCGCTTAGATACTGGTGAGAAAATTCAGGCACAAACGCATAAAGGATTGCGTCCCTTCAACTATGTTTTCCGGAATGGCACCAAAGACCTGTATGAAGTAACTACCAGTCGCGGGTATCAGGTTCGTGTGACTCTCGATCATAAAATGGGAATTCTACGTGATGGTGCAGTGGTAACTGTTCCTCTTCGCGATCTTGAGGAAGGTGACGAAATTCTGCTTCTTTTGGGTGAAGGAACAAAGAGCGATTTTCCCCTCGTACCTCTGTCCACAACTCCATACAAACGCTCGAAGATGAGCACAACTCTTAACGAGAACGTAACACTTCCAACACATCTTACACCAGAACTAGCATACTTACTGGGCTTCTTTTACGGAGATGGATATGTCTTACATGGAAAGAAAGTTACATGGCAGGATGAGAAAGGCATTTCTTTAGCGGTCGAAAATACACGGCCTGACATTACGAGCCGTCTCGTTTCGCTGTTAAAAGACTTGTTTGCTGTTGAGCCAATAGTAGGCCCGGGTGATGGTGCATGCACTAACATCAGAGCATATTCACGCCTTATGGTGGAATGGTTACAAGAAAACGGACTACTTAAGCAAAAAGCAGCTTCGGTACGTGTACCGGAAGCCATCTTTAAGTCACCATCAGAGGTGGTAGGAGCATTCCTCGGTGGATACTTTGATGCTGACGGGTGTGATCACGGTAAAAAAGGTGGATACGGCTTCGATAGTGTCAGTCGTGAAATGTTGGAAGATGTGCAACTTCTTTTAATCTCACAGGGTATTGTCTCACATATTGCAACACAAGATCGTACCAAACAAGGTTGGCTACCGATATACCGTCTCATTGTATCAGGAGCGCAATTCAAGGAACGCTTCAGCAAACTCATTTTCGCAGCTAGTAGCAAAGATCAACAACGTCAAGGATATCGTAGTCATAGCAGTAATTATCCAATGGAAGTGTGGAGCACACTTGGTATTCCAGGTCGCTATTACCAGGGTCTTTTTGACTCTACGAAAGAGCATGTTTCACATTATGCTCTTACTAGAGTCCGTGATCGTGTGTTAGCCGCCGGAGGATCGACAACACTAGAGCGTCTTGAAGCTCTCCTGGGTGTTCTGCCTGACTCAATCATCTCAATAAATCCTCTCGGTCCTTCAAAAGTCTATGATTTTGAAGTAGAGGATGTTCATTTATTGTCTGGCGGCGGCGTCTATACATCAAACTCGCGTCGCGGAGCGTTAATGCTCATGCTTGACGACAGCCACCCCGATATAGAAGAATTCATCACCGTCAAGCGGACAGCCGGCAAAATTGAGCATGCGAACCTTTCGGTCTGTGTTTCAGACAAGTTCATGACCGCAGTCAAAGAAGATGCGAATTGGGACCTGCTCTGGCAGGGCGAGGTCAAGAAAACCATTCGCGCCCGTGAGTTGTGGGATTTGATCTGTAAATCAGCATGGGAGTCGGCGGAGCCAGGTCTCGTATTCATGGATCGTTACAATACCGAATCAAATACCTGGTATTATGAGAATATTCGTTGTGTAAATCCATGTGTTACAGGTGATACGCTCATCTATACCGAACATGGTTTGCTCCCAGCAAGCGAATTGGCAGAACTCGGTACACCGATTACTGTCGCATCTCCCCAGAAAGAAGGCGTAGCGATGCGCCAAGCAAGTTATGTATTCCCAACAGGAGTGAAACCTGTTTACCGCCTACAGACAGCAGAAGGGTATACAGTTCGACTTACCAACAACCACAAGGTACTCACAGGGACAGGATGGAAAGAGGCAGGAGACCTTGTAACAGGTGAAAAGCTGGTATTGCTCAATGGCGAAGGTGGCTTTGGAAACGCTGGCAACGAAGACCTGGGTAGAGTGCTTGGATGGCTCGTCGGTGATGGCTATCTAAATACCAAGCGCGAAGGAAGTGTAGTACTCTCGTTTTGGGGAACTGAACAAGCTATTGCACCACATTTTGCAGAAGCGGTTAACCGACTCGTTGCTGGACCAGAAGTAAATCAGCGACAACGCCAGTACACAGTGGGTGTACAAGAAATTGCAGAGCGTAAGGAAACACGAGTTGAGTCCGTGCGGCTTATGCGACTTGTGGACCCTGAACTACTCATAAATAAACTTCAAGTACCGCCAACAGTGTTACGTGGCTCGCATGAGATGCAAAAAGGCTTCCTTTCGGCACTGTTTACGGCTGATGGCTCAGTGCAAGGTACAATGGAGAAGGGCATTTCTGTCCGCTTGACATCTATAAGTCAGGAGTTGCTTGAAGGCGTTCAACGTGTGCTATTGAACTTTGGTATTGCTTCGCACATTTACAAGAATCGCCGCAATGCTGGTATGCGAGACCTGCCAGATGGTAAGGGGGGAACTGCCTCCTACCACAGTCAGACATATCATGATCTCATGATTTCGCGTAACAACCTGCTCCCATTTGCAAAACAGATTGGATTTCTCACAACTGAAAAACAGAGCAAACTTGAAGACGCTCTTTCATTGTTCAAGCGTGGTCCCTATCAAGAAGACTTCTTGGCAACGTTTGAAAGTCTGACTTCTGACGGCGAAGAAATGGTCTATGACCTGACTGAGCCTGTAGCACATCAATTTGTAGGCAATGGGCTTACATTACATAATTGTGGAGAGCAGGGACTTCCGGAATGGGGCGTCTGCAATTTAGGTGCCTTGAATTTATCCGCTTTCGTGCAAGACGGGCAGATGAATTGGGGACATCTTGCGGAGATGAGCAAGGTAGCAATGCGCTTTCTGGATAACGTAGTTGACGCGAACGAGTACTTCATCAAGGAGAACGAAGAGGCGCAGATGAGCACTCGCCGTACTGGTTTGGGGACAATGGGACTTGCCGACGCACTAATTAAGATGAAGGTTGCCTATGGCAGCGAAGAGTCTCTGCCAATTATCGAGCGCATCTATGAAACCATTCGCGATGCTTCCTATGAAGCTTCAGCAGACAATGCCTCCGAAAAAGGCTCATTCCCAATGTTTGACCGCGACAAGTATATGCAAGGTCGCTTTATCAAACGGTTACCACGGCAGATACAGGACAAGATCAAGAAACAAGGCATTCGTAACGCTGTGCTACTGACGCAGGCTCCAACGGGTACAACAAGCCTGTTAGCGGGTGTCAGTTCTGGTATCGAGCCGGTCTATGACTTTGCGATGATACGTCGTGATCGCACAGGCGAGCATATCATGTATCACCCCCTGCTTCAGGAGTGGCGCGACGCTCATCCTGATGAAACGACAACCCCGGATTACTATGTTTCGTCGAAAGACCTGACGCCGGAAGAGCATGTACTTGTGCAAGCGATGGTACAAAAATATACTGACTCTAGTATCAGCAAAACGGTGAACGCTCCCAACGAGCATACCGTTGAACAGGTACAAAAGTTGTATCGTCTGGCGTATGAAAGCGGCTGTAAAGGGACCACCTATTATCGTGATGGCTCACGTGATGCAGTGCTGACACGTGTCGAGGATGAGAAAAAAGTGGCAGAAAAGGCGCAGCAGGTTGTAGCTCCAACGCCACCTCCTGTTGTGACTATCCACGATGGTGTCAAAGAGCGGCCTGCACTGGTTGAGGGTTATACGCGACAGGTACGAGCACCAGAGGGCAAAATCAACGTCACAATCAATAGTGATGATGATGGTCCTTTTGAGGTCTTTGTCAACGTCGGTAAAGCAGGTAGTGATATTGCGGCACTGGCAGAGGCACTTGGTCGCTTGATCTCGCTCAACTTGCAAATTCTCAGCCCTCTCTCGCAAGCTGATCGAGCCCAGGAGATAGCTGATCAGTTACGCAATATTGGTGGCAACCGTTCAGTCGGTTTCGGACCACACCAGGTTCGCTCGTTGCCCGACGCTGTCGCCCGTGCATTGGAATTGCATATGGCGTCGCTTCAGGTGGAGAAGACGGAAAAAGCGGAGGGACACGAAACACACGAGCATCCGCATGGGATGCACTTAGCCGGTTCAGCGCCTGCAAGTTTGACACACCTTACCGTAACTGGCAATCTCTGTCCACAATGTGGCTGTAACACGATGGTAAACGAAGAGGGTTGTCGTAAGTGCTACAGTTGCGGACACAGCGAATGCTAAACAGGGTCTAACTCGAACAAGTGGTATACAGTGTAGACAAGCCTGAGAAGCTACTGGAGGAAAAGACACATGTCTTTTCCTCCAGATGTTAAATGGGGTTATTACACACATTTGGTAGTATGTGTTCTATCAGGAACAATCCTACAGATTGCATTTTCTGTTGGGTTGTGGGATCGCCAGGGAACACACTACCTTGTGTTCGATGTGGATGGCACGCGACAAGCCGCCCGCCAACGAGCCTTGCCCTGCACACCTGATCTTCCACCCGCACAACGCCGATTGGACGAGGTCTGCGCTCCTGGCTACCTCGGACGCAAGCGGGGTGAAGTCGTCCGGACCCGGACCACCGTGCTCCAAGCACATACGTACCAGTGGGTCGGCACGTTCACTGGGGCAGGTAACGGCGATTACAGAGGAGAACTGCGGCGGGCCGTACAGGTGATCAGCGCGTATATGAAAGCACAACTGGTTCCGTTGAGTCAGGCCGTGGTGCGACTGGATGGCCAATATAGCAATGGGACCATTGTCGCAGATTTGACTGGACTCTCGTATGTGATGCGAGGCAAGGACTACGGTCTCCTTGATTTACAAGAGGTCCAGGCCCGTCTGGCCTTGCCACCTGACCAGCAGACGACCCATCCCGAAACGGGCACCTGTCGCGCACTCTTTGACTACCCGGATCTGAGGCTTTCCCCAACAGGACCGCGTACACAGGTCATCGTCGCCACGCATCCAGCGGCTGCCACCGCTGCTCCCATCGGCACCACGCGTGGCGAGGTGGTCTACGAATTGTTCTACACGGCCTTGCCGGTGGGCGCGTTCACCCCTGCCGATGTGGTGGCTCTCTACCTGCACCGGGGAGCGTTCGAGACGGTTCTCTCCGATGAGGATCAGGAGCAAGAGCCTGACCGCTGGTGTTCGCATACTGCCTGCGGCCAGGAGTTTTGGCTCATTTTCTCACAATGGGTCTGGAACTTGCGCCTGGAACTAGGACATGCACTCCATCCCACGCCCATGCGCACCACCGAATTCGCGCCAGCTCAAGCCCAGCCTGTTGCCCAGCCAGGCGGCGCGGACCAGGCAGACGTTTCCTACAGGCCGCCTGAGTGGGCTGTCCCGCTAGTTCGCCCCTTTATCCCCAGGAACGACGACCCGAACGCGATGGCAGCCTACGCATTCTCTATGTAGCCCGCATAGGTCATTGCCGTCCCTGTCCGCTCCGGGAGGAATGCCAGGACTATGGTACTGCCACCAAGAAACCGCGCCGTGTCAGTGCTGTTCTCTGGCCACGAGGCGAAGCCGCTTCCTCTCCTTCTCCACCACCTCCACTTCTCGCTTCTCATCCGATCCTGTGGGGAGACTGGAGCCGTCGCGTTCATCGACGAGCGTGCATCCAACTGCTTCGCAGCCAACGCGTAGACGTGCAGATGGTAGCCCCTTGCAGACTGCACCAGCGGTCGAATCTGCACCCTTTTCCCGTGCTGAACGCGCACATTGGCGACTCTCGTGGAAAGAGCGCCTGGCTCGCAATGCGCGAGCACAAACTGCTTGCCGGGTGACGATCAGGCTGTTCGGTGTCCCGCCAAGCTTCGCCGCTTTTCTCGGCCTCCCGACCGTCTGACTCTGCAAGCGCTGGCGTTGGTTTTCCCTTTCCTCGGAAAGGCGCTTCTCTCCGGGTGGATCATCGTGTCTTCTTTTCCTACGGCAACTCCTCAGGTTTCTGGCAGATTTGCAAAAGAGGCTGCAGGGGTGTAAAGTAAGGGGATGAATTCAGAAGAACATCAGCAACAACTTACCACCGCTCTGGCACAGGTAATGCTGCCATTAGGGATCGAAATTCGCCCGTGGAGCGAAGCTGATTTCCCAACCATTCAGCAGCTCAGCCTCGCCGAAGGCTGGACCTCACCCACACAACGCACCGCCGACTCGCTGCTCGCCTGGCAACACTCCTGGCCTGCGCTGGTGGCCGTAGAAGGCGAAAGGGTCGTAGGCTTTGTGCGTGGACTCACAGATGGGGCGATCACCATAAGCGTTAAGTTAAGCCAAATAGTCCTTGAACACGAGAAAAAAGAAGCGGAGGCAGGCTCCTTCTGCTACAGTAAGAGCAATGATACCATCCTTACGAGTCAGGAGGAAACCTATGCCTCAGTCAATGCATCCTACTGTACCACCCCTGTCTGGACCCCTGCAAGCCCTCATTGAGGATGAATGGGAGCAGGAGGTGCTCCGCCAGTTGCCAGCAAACTATGAGCAGCAAGCCCACACGCTGGGAGCCTTTGTGCGAACGCGAGTCCAAGGCATTCAGTGCGTCGGCGACTTGCTACGTGGGCTGCTAGCCTACGTCTTGTGTGCACCGTCCTTTCGGCATATGGGAGCTTGGGCCCTGCTCGTGGGGCTGGCCAACCTCTCGCATGTGGCCTGGCAGAAGCGCTTGCGACGTGCCCGTCCCTTCTTGCTCTGGCTGCTGAGCCAGCAACTGTCCATTCCCGTCCATGCGAGTCTGCCGTCGCACACCCGAGTTCTCTTGCTGGATGCGACTCGGCTCAAAGAGCCGGGAGGCAATGGGGACGACTGGCGCGTGCATCTGGGCTATGATCTGCTGGCAGGTCATCTGGCAGAGGTCAAAGTTCATGACCAACACACCGCCGAGGGCTTCACGCTCTTTGACTGGCACGCCGGTGACGTGGTCGTCGCTGATCGCGGCTACAGTCGCCGAGGACAACTCGCCTACGTCCTGCACGCGGATGCCCAGCTCGTGGTGCGACTGGCCCCTCAGAAAGTCCCGTTGCTGGATCGACGCGGCGCGTCGTTGGACCTGCTCCGTTGGCTCAAGGAGCCAGGGCCCGCACAACGGAGCTGTGCGGTGGCCTTTGAGCACGAGAACGCCTGCTTTCTGGGACGGCTCATCGCCTGTGCATTGCCCGAGGAGGCGGCTGAGCGGGCGCGGACGAAGGAACGCAAGCGAGCCAACAAACAGCAACGTCACCTCAAAGAGGAGACGCTGTTTCTCTGTGGCTGGCTGCTGCTCTTCAGTTCCCTGCCGAGCCGGCAGTGGAGCGACGAGCAGGTGCTGGAGCTTTACCGTGCGAGATGGCAAGTGGAGTTGGTCATCAAACGCATGAAGCAGGTGCTCAAGCTCGCGCAACTGCGTGGGAAGACGGCTCTCACCAATGAGGCCACCATCTTGGCGCTCTTGCTGGCCTGGAGTTTGCAGCAAGCGGAAGTGCACCAGGCGCGTCAGGTCTTGACCCACGCGGCCGAGCAATGGGCCCGTTCCCACGACCTCGCCCAAGGAAACGAGGGTCTGGCAACGAACTATCGGCCCACCGTGAGCAGTTGGACCACGACGAGCCTGGGAGTCCAGACCCTTCGTCTGCTTGTGCAGGGCTGGTGGACCTTCGCTCGCCTGCGAGACTGCCTGCCGTGCTTGCAGCGCTATCTGTGCAGTCGTCGACGACGCGACCATCAGGAGAGTCGCATTCGTCGTCACCTGCTCGCTCATCCCGCGCTCCTCGTTTCTGACGCCGCGCTTCTTGTCTCATGTTCAAGTCCTTAAGTGAACGCTTATGGGGCGATCACCATGTATATTGCCGACATGGCGGTAGATGTGCGGCTGCGTGGTCGCGGCATCGGACGTGCGCTGCTGGATGCCTGCCACTCTCTCTATCCGACGACACGACTTGATCTCCTCGCCGCCGATGACGCCCGCGCTTTCTACAAGGCTTGTAGCTTCAGGGTGATCCATGACGGGATGCGGAAAAGTTATGTGTAAAACGTAAGCTCGTTGCGCAACTCGTGGGACCACGAGTACCCAAGAGTGGCCTGAACCCTTCGAGAGGCAAGCCATAGCACCTGAAGAGATTGAGTTCCGCATTCCATGGTGTTTTTGAACTGCTGGAAGGACCTTCCACCCTCTCATCTCCCACTGAAGGAGAGGATGAACTGCCTCTCCTCCTGCATTCCATTCATCGATGCATGCTAGAACTCAGAGAACATGCAGAAAGGAAGAGCAAAATCACTCATGTTGAGAACGGATGTACGAAGTAGCCACCACAATCCTCTGGTGGAGAAAACGTCTCAAGGAAAAGAAACAACTTGACAAGACCTCAGGAAGTTAGAGACTAATAAACCTTCAACCTCATTGGTGTATACATTCCTGAGCGAACATCTTGATGGAGTCTAAATCTTTCGCATCGGGCAAGAAGAGGATCACTTCTTGCACTCCAGCCTCCTCGGCCTCGGCTAAGCGACGGCGAATTATCGCAGGCGTGCCACACAGGTCATGCTTCTGTAACTGTTCGATCGACGGATTATGGCCGAGCGATGATGACGATTGCGCTTTCGCTACTGCCTCCTCTTCCGTTTTGGCAATGACACAGATATATTCAGTTGTCCGCTTGATACTCTCATAATCACGCCCTACACTGTCACAGTGCTGCTTGAGTACGGCAAATTTGTGCTTCAACCCGTCCCCATCGAGATGACCGATGTTGCAAGCATCTGCATACTGCGCCACGAGTTTGAGTGTCACCTTCTCGCCGCTGCCGCCGATAAGGAGAGGAATATGAGGCTTTTGCACTCCTTTTGGTTGATTAATGGCCCCACGCACATGATAGTACTTGCCCTCGAAGATCGCCTCATTCTCTCTCCACATGGCCAGGATCACTTGGAGTGCCTCGCGCAAGCGGCGTAGCCGTTCAGGGGCGTCAAGATAGTCGTAGCCATAGGCGAGATATTCATGCTCGTACCACCCAGCACCAATGCCGAAATCCAGCCGCCCGTGAGACAATACATCAACGGTGCTTGCCATTTTTGCCAGTAGCGCGGGATTGCGATAGCTGTTACATGTGACCATTTGCCCGACGCGTACACGTTTTGTATCGCGAGCGAGTGCTGCCGTACTTGTCCAGCACTCAAAGGTTACCTCCTGGGTAACGATAGGAACCGTATGAAAGTGATCATAGAGCCATATCGCATCAAAGCCCTCGGCTTCGGCAACCTGGGCGACGCGAGTCATCGTTTCGTATGCCTCAATGGGGTCGGCAATACCCTGCAGATCGAGCCGCCATCCCTGTGGAACCATCAGACCAAATCGCAATGCCATGTGCCAGTCCTTTCTAAGAGCTATCACAAATTTCTATTCTGTCACTCTTTTATTATATAACCTGCTATGTATGAACGTCATGGTTGTGTTGCAAAAAGAAAGCTAATCTGATAGTGCTCTGTCAAACCTTTTTTGCAACAAGTTTCTTGGAAAGAGAGGGTGTCTTTTTCTCAAGAGAGGGGTAGAGCCGCTGAAGTTTGATACGCGCATCAGCCGTGGTAAAACGCCAATTGACGGT